>ERZ1106952.63-NODE-63-length-85617-cov-110.859237_pt1 | contig 85617 bp, 68 predicted proteins | sample MGYA00403677_ERZ1106952 | MGnify/ENA primary metagenome ERZ1106952 (study PRJEB35170, sample SAMEA104062415) | human gut metagenome | biome: human gut; feature: human-associated habitat; material: faeces | place: Denmark | collected 2012-05-14 ... | reverse complement strand
AAAGTGCAATTCCTTTATGAATTTTATTTTGATTTTATTCCCTATGGGAATTGCGATTTTGCTTGCGCCTTTTACTTTGTCTATAACTTTCTAAAATATATTGATTTTCACCGAAAAGTTTGATATAGTAAATCAACAGGAGAAAACAATGGTTTTCTTGCAAAACTAATCGACAGAGGAAAGTATATGCAAACAATTTTAAGTCAAAAGTGTTGTCTCTTTTATAATAGAGAAGGAATAACTCTACCTACCGTTCTAAACCGCTATAAAACGGTCTAAAACGAGATATTTGCAAACATTTGCAGACAAAAACGCAATCAAGAAGTTTGCAAATGTTTCGCGGTAGTAGGATGATAATATAAAAACAACTATATCTTGTGGTTTTTGCTGTCTGAAAAAAGGTAGAGTTATTCCGTTGGGTGTGGTTGACCGTTTCCTTGGTAAGGACGAGGTCGCGGGTTCAAATCCCGCTAACTGCTCCCAAAGGCTGCCGGTTGGTGGCCTTTTTTGTGTGCGTTAAAATCTCCTTGACGGGCTTAGGATAAAAGCTAAGTTGATAAAGATGATAAAGAGATCTCGGTTGAAGCATGTTGCGTCTAAATGGAGAGTTTAAGGTTTCATGCGGCGACCGCGGGCTTTTCTGTAGAAAATATTATGTGGAATATGGCCGGCGGGCAATATTAGAAGTTTTTGCGCGCCGTCGATCTGATTTATTATATATCCGAAAATAAAAATCCCTGCGTTTCTTTCGCCGGGATTTTTAATTGTTTGAGATACGTATTCTTTGAATATGCAAAGTTCACCGTTTTCAGGTATCTAATATCTTTATTGAAACATACTAAAGTATGATCATCATGAAAAAAAATGGCGTAAACGATGCAATAAAAGATACGATTTATCAATTCAATGCACCACTGATTTTCAATTTTACGTGTTTTATTTTGAAAAAGGCTGCCGAGCGCGGGATTGACAGAATATATTTTTTGTCCCGTGACGGATACGAGCCCTTTCAATACGCAAAAAAATTGAACGCCGATCTGGGATTGGGGCTGGATCTTCGATATTTGTACGCTTCGCGCCTTGCGTGGCGGCTGCCGGCTTATTCTGTATTGCCGAAAGAGAAGATCATCGAATCCGTCTTTGCACCGTCATTTTTTATGACTCCATTTTTGATTTTTGAGAGGATCATGGCGACGGATGAGGAAAAAAGAGAACTGATCGGGCAACTGAAAGAATTTGATATGTATGAAACGCTGAATGGGATGCGGCTGAAAGAATTTCGGGAAAAACTTGCCGATAATCCGTTGTTTTGGAATATCTTAAATCAAAATGCGGCCGCTGCACTTGAAAAAACGCTGGCTTATTTTGAACAGGAAGGATTGACGGAAAAGGATTTTGCGATATGCGATTCAGGGTGGTCGGGGACGATGCAACGCTGTCTTCAGGTGATTTTGGATTCGACCGGGCGAAAAATCCATATAACGGGATTTTATTTCGGATTATATATGAAGCCGCAGGAAGAGCCTTTCGACTATTGCGCTTTCTATTTTTCGCCGAACCGCTATTTTTTCAGAAAATTAAAATTCAATAACAATTTGTTGGAATCATTGCTCGTTTCGCCCGACCCCATGACGGTGGGCTATCATAAAGAGGGAGACAAATATATGCCCGTTTTCAAAACGGGTGCGGCGCCGTATTTTGATGAAGATCATGCCTGCCTGCATGAGTGGGCGGAGAGCAAACGGGCGCAGAATTTATATTTTTTACCGGAAAAGCAGCGGATCAATAAAATATCGAGAAAAATAAGACGAGTTATGTTCTGTCCGCGGAAAGAACAATTGCAGTGCTTTGAAAGGTATTCTTTTTCTGACGATCCTGCGGAAAAGGACAAGCATTCGCTGGTCAAAGTATTGACGAAAAAGGAGGCGCGGAACCTGCTGTTTTTCAATCGCGCGTTACGGAAATTGTCTCGGGAAAAAACGGAAAATGAAACGCGCGTTTATTGGTCATACGGTTCGATCGCGGCTTCACAATTAAAATTCAAGCGGTGGTATCGCATGAATATTTATCTTTGGGAGATGCTGAGAGCACTTAAAAATAAACTGAAACAGTAAAATTGGAGGGGGGAACATGCAAAAACCGTTGTTATCGATTATAGTGCCTGTTTACAACGTCGAAGAATTTATTGAAAAATGTTTGTACAGTCTGCGCAGTCAATCTTATGAAAATATTGAAATTATTTGTGTGGATGACGGCAGTTTGGATTCCAGTGCGGAAAAAATTGAAAATATTGCAGGACAGGACGACAGGGTCCTGCTTATTAAACATGAAAAAAACCGAGGATTGTTTCATGCAAGATTGACGGGGATTTCCTGCGCGAAGGGGGATTATCTTGCTTTTGTGGACAGCGACGATACTGTTTCGTGCGACTGGTTTCGCCCCCTTATATTGTCGGCACAAAAGGAAGGGGCCGATATGGTGGTGGGAAATACGATCAACGTGGATGAGGAGGGGAAAAAGACCTATTATAATCATTACAGAAGCTTCAATATAAACCGCCTTCCTTTGCAGGGGGAAAATATATTGCGCGCTCTGTTTGCGCAGCAGGGAGAATGTTTTTTATGGCATACCGTATGGAATAAAGTTTATTCCAAAAAATTGGTAAACAGATCGGTAAAATATTTCTCTTCTATGGAGGAGCCTTTGATCATGGGAGAGGACATCGCTTTTTCCACCGTGTTTTTTGCGCTTGCGGAGAAGCTGGCCTTTTGTGATAACGACTGTTATTTTTATTTGAGGCACGGAAAAGCGTCGACGAGTTTGAAACTTCCGAGAGAGAAAATATACGGCAACGTAAAAGATATTGTCAAAGTTTTCCGGTTTGCGGAATCATTTTTGAATGCGACGGGGAAGATGGGTTGTGTGCGCAACGATTATATATTGTTCAAAGAAAAATATTTCAGGATCTGGTCGGGCAATCTAATGGCGGCGGATCTGGCGCAGGACAAAGAAATTGTAAATTGCCTGCTGAGCGGTTTCGGAAAAACAAAATTATCTGCGGTATTGCCGGGAGAATTTTACTTTTATGAACAAACCACCGAATGGGATGAAAAATTTGAGGAATTGAAATATAAGATCATGTTCGGGGGATGCAACGTAATCAGTTTCGATATATTCGATACCCTCGTTATCCGTCCGTTTTGGGAACCGAAAGATCTTTTATTTTTTGTCGGTATGCGTTGCGGGAAGTCGATAAAAAATGTCGATACGTTTGTATCGATGCGCCTTGAAGCGGAAGATAAATGCAGATTGATGGCAAAGACGCTGCATAAAAACAGGGAAGATGTGACGCTCGGCGAGATTTATGATTATATGGGGAGCGCATTCAATTTGAGCAAAAGCGCGCTGGCGGAAATCAAAAAGTGCGAGGAAGGGACGGAACTGTTTTTCTGTCGGGCTCGGACAGCCGGAAAAGAATTGTATGATCTGGCAAAATTTACGGGTAAAAAGGTCGTTCTGACTTCGGATATGTATCTCGAAAAAAATCTGATAGAAAAAATTCTGAAGCAATGCGGTTATGCAGGCTACGACGGTCTGTTCCTTTCATCCGATTACAGGAAACTGAAGATAACGGGAAGTCTCTTTCAGGAAGTACTGAAAATAACCGAGGAGAGGGCGGAATCGGTGATGCATATCGGCGATAATTGGAATTCGGACAAGATTGCGGCGGAAAAAGCGGGAATGCAGGCGCTGTTTTTCCCCAAGGCGATCGAGACGTATACCAACAATATTTCAAATATCTATACGGGCGATTCGTTCAAAGAATTGTATGAAGGGAGACACCGGAATTTAGACAGCAGGGTCCTGATCGGTCAACTTTCAATCCGCTGTTTGTACGCTGTTGCGGCATACGGTTGTTTCGATAATCCCTTCAGATCCTTCAACAAGGAATCTTATTATAATGCGGATCCGTATTATATGGGATTCGCTGCGATGGGGATGCACCTTTTCGGGGTCGCCGAGTGGATACACAGGATAACGGCTGAAAAGGGATATGAGCGCATCATCTTTTTGGCCCGTGACGGTTTTTTGGTCAAAAGCGTATATGAACTTTTATACGGAGAGGTCAAATCTGTAAAAAGTGATTATTTTTATACGAACAGAAAAGTATTGCTCCCTTATGCGCTCGACAAAAGAGAAGATTTGTTTTCTGTATGGCAGTATATCGATCTTTCCGAGGTGGGGCCTTCCGATATCTTTGACATGTTTTCTGCGGTCTGCAAAAAGTTATCCGAAAATGCGATCCATCGTTATCAGAAAAGGGGGATCGAGTTGGATAAACCGTTCAAAAATAAGAGCAATTTTTTTAATTTCATTTCCGCATTGTTGGAAATCTCGTTTGATGCAGGGAAATTCGAGCGATTGCATAAGGAGGGACGGGCTGCTTTTGCAAAGGTGTTCGAGGGAAATTGCGTTTGTTTTGATATAGGATACAGCGGAAGATTACAGAAAATCCTGTGTCGTTTGGCGGGTAAGCCGATCGATGTGTTTTACATTCACAATAACGGATACGAAGCGTTGAAGACGGCGGAAGAAAACGGTTTTTCCATATACAGTTTTTACGACTTTTCGCCGACGATTACGGCTATTCTGCGCGAATATCTTATTTCCGATTTTTCCGCTCCGTGTACGGGTTACGATATTGTCGGGGAAGAATTGATACCCCGCTTTGACGAGAAGGAGGGGGGAAGATACGCGGAATATTATGCCGTAGAGGAAATGCAGCGCGGAGCGTTGGATTACTGTCGGTATCTGAATGAGTGGTTCGGCGAATTTCGAGATAAATTGATATGCAGGGCCGCGGACGTTTCGATGGCGTTTGAGAATTTTTTGATCAATGTGCGCGACTTTGACAGAAAGGCGTTTTCGAATTCGTTTGTGGAGGATAAGGTGTACTCCGGTTATGAAAAAAAGAGTTTTTACGAAATATGGAATTGGCATTTGGAAGGCCTTTACAAACCGCCGCATGAAATAAAGGTGGTTTCGTCCGGGGGTATGGCGTATCCATCCGGTCAGGGGCAGGGGTATCCGTTTCTGCAAGGCAAGCCGAAATTTATGAAAGCGCTTTTTTACTGGTTGTTTGACAGGGATACCTTTAAAGAAAAAATGAGAGAACGGAAAAATATGAAGAAAAAGGGGAGGAAACGGCAATGATGACAGGGCTATTGAGAAACTCGGTACCGCAGGCGGGAACGGCGCAGGAAAAAATGAGAGCGCTCGGCATGAACAGCGGGAACCTCGTGTTTTGGCATGCCCTGAAAAGATTGTTTGCGCCGGTCGACATCGCTTACGCCGAAAAAGAAAAGTTGTCTCTGTGCGATAAAGTCATAGTGACCGACCTGATCTGGATCCGTGAGAATGCAAACTTTGAGTATTTGGAAAAGTTGGTCGACTCGTATGCCATCCCGTTTATTCCGATCAGCATCGGTCTGCAGAATGATCGTTTTGATCCTGATTTCGCCCTCAATTCGGGCACATGCAGATTGCTGAAAAAGATGCAGGAACGCGCGCTTCTTGGGGTAAGGGGTGAATATACTGCAGATATCCTCAGCAAACACGGGATCCGCAATATTTCCGTGATAGGCTGCCCCTCCATGTATTACTGGGGAAATCCCGATCTGAATATTTCTGCGCAGGGGAAAGCGGAACGTGTAAGTTCAAATTTCAGGACATTTTACGGGCCTTTGACTGTTCCCGAGAAGCATTTTTTAAGTTATTGCGCCGATCGCGATATGCAGTTTATCGAGCAGACGGAATGGGCTTTTACGGAAGATCAGGCGAAGGATCGAAAATTTTTTGAATATATAGACAGTTGGCTGTCAAAAAGCAAGATATTGCCGTTAGACTTTGACGAGTGGAGCGCGGCGCTTGAAAATATGGATTTTTCTATCGGCGGCAGGTTCCACGGCAACGTGATCGCGCTTTGGAAGGGGATCAAATCGCTGTTTTTGACGGTGGATTCCAGAACGAAAGAACTGACGGATTTCTTTCGGCTTCCCTCTCTTCCGATGAATAAATTTAACAAAAACAGGCCGATCGAATATTATTACGAATTGGCGGATTATTCAAAATTCAATCGGTATTATCCGAGCATTTTCAAGAATTTTGAATCGTTTGCAAAGGCCAATCGCCTTCATTTTTGCTTTGAAAGTCCTTTGTGGTTTCATGGCCAAGCGAAGGATAGACAAGCGTCGGCAATAAAACGGATAGAGATCGGGGATATTCATGCGACGGAATACAGGGGGCAAAACGCGATTGTTTTGAAAGCAATTAAAAAGACAAAAAATAAAATCGCGTACGAATACGAAACATCGGGAAAATTTTCCGATTTATTTGCCGATAAATGGCCTTTCGAGATTGAATACGAATGCGATATCGAACAGGTTCCCGATTCGGTTGCCGTGCTTCCCTTTGCGGCTTTGGTCCTGCCCGTATGCTGGTTGAGCGATGCCGTGCTGTATCTGGACGATATAGACGAGGATTTTTTGAAAAGCATTGACGACTTTAAGCGCGGATTTGTTCATATGTATCCGAAACTGGATTTTCGGGGCGGAGTTGTTGTCAAAAAGATTACGAAAAACAGGGTGGACCATGTTTTCCGGAAAACGATGTGCTTTTTTTCGGGCGGAGTGGATGCCGTGTCTACGATGCTGAATAATGTGGACGAGCGGCCAACCTTGTTTACCATATGGGGAACGGACGTCTATTTCGAGCAGGAAAAAGCGTGGAGGATCGTCAAGAAAAAAGTACAGGATATCGCAAATGAATTTGGTTTACCGTATACGACAGTCAAGTCGTCGTTCCGCTACGTTCTTGATGAAAAACTGCTGACAAAAATTTATGCGGCGAAAGTAAATGAAAATTGGTGGCATGGTTTTGAACATGGAATAGCTTTGTTGGCGCACGCGGCGCCATACGCATTTGCGCGTAATATAACGGATATCAAGATCGCTGCGACCTACAGTGTTAAAGATTCTCATCTTATGACTTGCGCGAGTTACCCGTCTATCGATGAAATGATGCGTTTTTGCGGCTGTAAAATTTATCATGACGGGTTTGAGAAATCGCGGATGGATAAGGTGCGGCAGATCGTCGGTTTTGCAAAGGCGAACAATATGGCTCTTCCGCTTCGCGTTTGTTGGGAACAGATCCCGGGGGGAAACTGCTGTGTCTGTGAAAAGTGTTGCAGGACGATTTTTGCAATTTATGCTGCGGGCGGCGAACCGGAGGCGTTCGGGTTCGCGTTAAATGATAAAAAAACTGAAATTATATTGAATAATATCAGACATAGTACTATGTTTAATAACGTTTATTGGGATGAGATCAGAAAAAGCCTGTATGAAAAGCGTGCAGATATAAAAAACAACCCGTTGGTCAATGCGCTTTTAGAAAACTATGTTCCCGATGAAAATCGATTTGTTCCGACCCGCATCGAAGTGCGCGCGGACAAGAATTGAAAACAAGAAAGCCCTTTCTCCGTCCGGTCAAGGGCTTATTTTTTTAGGCGGGACGGGGCTCTGTTCAGATGCCTGCAAATTTTTTGGTTGGGGATATAATTTTTCAGGATTTCACGCTTCAGCATTATGTATTGCTTCAGCGATACATAATGCGTAAATCTTTCTTCTCCCAACAGAATGACGCCGATCGTTTTAAAAAATATGACGGTGTCAAGCAGGGGTGAGACATGCACGACGTAATAAACATCATAAAATTTTCTGTCTTTTAAGGGAAGATGTCCGTTTCCGTTCACCTGTCCCAGACCGGTAAGCCCCGGACGCATTTCAAATTTTACCAGTTCCCAGTCCTCATAATCCGTATCGTATACGGGGAGAAGGGGCCGAGGTGCAATAAAGCACATGTCCCCTTTGATGACATTCAATAATTGCGGCAATTCGTCTAACTTGAATTTTCGTAAAATTCTGCCTGTTTTTGTAAGGCGCATGTCGCCGTCCTGAACGACGGGAGATTTTTTATCGAATGCTAAATCCGTTCCGACCATGGATCGGAATTTATAACATTTGAATTTTTTACCGTATTTTCCCGTTCGCAATTGGCTGAAAAATATTTTTCCGCCGTCTTCGGCCTTGATCGCAATGCTGATCCCGATAAAAAGCGGACTGAAAAGTACGAGCAGGATCAAAGCAATTATAAAATCGAGAAAATATTTTATCTTGACGTATATTTTTTTCATAGGCATTCAAGCGGGTATCTTTTACTTAGTATGCGCCGACCGTTGACAAAAAATAAGGAAGGGTATAAAATAGGATCATATCATTTTTTGGATAACGAGGTGTTTTGCATGAAGATCGATACGGACTATTGCGGCGGAAATCTGAAAATACTTTCGCAGGATGGAGATACCTTTTACGTGGCTCCGGATCTGAGGGATACGGAGGGGGATTGGTTCTATTTTAATTTTCGGGTAATAGGTGCGGAGGGAAAAACTCTGAAATTCGATTTTCAGAAAAGAGCGGTTCCGCCTTTTGGCCCTGCGGTAAGTTTCGACGGGGAAAATTGGGAATACTTGCCTCACCGGTTTGTGCGGGAGGAAAATGATTTTACTTTTACGTTCAAAAAAGGAGAAAATAAAGTCTATTTTGCTTTTTCTTTTCAATATCAGGCTGCGCGAATGGCGAAATATCTTGCCGCGCATCCGAATATCGGTTATCGCATTTTGTGCCTTTCCGAGAAGGGCAGAGCGGTTCCCGTGCTGACCGTGGGGAACGGTCCTGTCCGCTTGGCTTTTTCCTGTCGTCATCACAGTTGCGAGGCGGTCGCTTCTTATGTGTTGGAGGGAATTTTGGATGCGTTTTCTTCCGATCCTGCGTTTGGGCAAAAATATTCTGTCCTGGCTTTGCCGTTCGTCGATATAGACGGGGTTGAAGACGGCGATCAGGGCAAAAACAGACGCCCGCACGACCACAATCGGGATTATGTACCCGAGCCCGTTTATGCGTCGGTAAAGGCCTGGATGAAAGAGGTAAATCATTTCCGTCCCGCGGTTGCGATCGATCTGCACGATCCGTATATGTGGGGATGGGAGAACGACCATACGTTCTTTACGTACTGTGCGGACGAGGAGAAACTGCTCGATAAATTGTCGGAAATTTTCAGCCGCACCACGGCAAAATCTGTTCTGAAACACGATCCTTCCTATGACCTCCGCTGGAATACGAAGTGGAATTGCGCAGAAGAGGGGCAGGAGACGAGTGCGAATCATTTTTATCATACGTTCGGCGCAAAGATCGGCACTTCTTTGGAAATACCGTATTTCGGCACGGCCCGTCCGGTTGCGGGCGATTTTAAGAAGTTGGGAAAAGATCTGCTGGATGCGCTGGACGAATGTTTGCACGGCGCGCCTGAAAACTAAAACAAACAAAAATCAACAAAAATACAAATAATCAGGCATTATCGCTGCCGTTTTGTTGATTTTTGTTGGAAGATGTGATATAATTCAGAAAAAAACGAAAGGAGTTTTGATTATGATTAACGAAGAGGCGATCAAACAGGAGATATGCGATATCGGAAAACGCATTTACAACCGCGGAATGGTTGCGTCGAACGACGGGAATATTTCGGTCAAAATCAGCGAACATGAATTTTTGTGCACGCCGACAGGCGTAAGCAAAGGATTCATGACTCCGGAGTATATCTGCAAGGTGGATGAAAACGGACAGGTGTTGCAGGCAAACGGCAATTTCCGTCCCTCTTCGGAAATCAAAATGCATATGCGCGTATATAAAGAGCGGCCCGACGTACAGTCCGTGGTGCACGCGCATCCTATGTATGCGACCGCTTTTGCGATTGCGGGGATCCCTTTGACGCAGCCGATCATGCCCGAGGCGGTGATCGCATTGGGCAGCGTTCCCATCGCTGAATACGGCACGCCGTCTACCAACGAGATACCGGACGCCGTTTCCAAATATCTGCCTTATTTCGATGCCGTATTGCTGGCCAATCACGGCGCGCTTTCGTATGGCGAATCTCTGCTCAATGCCTACCACAAGATGGAGTCTTTGGAATTTTATGCGCAGTTGCTGTTTTTGTCTCTCCAGTTGGGCGGGCCGAAGGAACTGTCAAAGTCGCAGGTGGAAAAACTGTATGAGATACGCAGACAGTTCGGGCTGAAGGGGAAGCACCCCGCCGATCTGTATGCGGAAGGAAAGACGGATCTGCTCGATAAACTTTTGTACGGCGAACAAAAGCAGGAAGAGAAATAATGCTTGCCATTGAACGCAGAAATAAAATTTACGGGCTTTTAAGAAGGTACGGCCGCGTCGTCGTGGGCGAATTGGCGAAGGATTTCGAGGTTTCCGAGGAGACGATCAGGCGGGATCTTGACAAACTCGAGAAAGAATACGGGATCGTAAAGACGTACGGAGGCGCCTTTTTAAAAGACGAGATAAAGACGGATATTCCTCTGTTCGACAGGAAAAAAACGAACGTCGAAGCAAAGGAGAGGATCGCCTCGCTCATCGAAGAAGTGGTTCTGGACGGAGACGCGATCATTCTGGATGCGAGTTCGACTGCCGTTTTTATCGCGCGAAAACTGAAAAACAAAAAAAATATTACGTTGATCACCAATTCGGTCGAGGTCCTTTTGGAACTTTCCGACGTGAGCGGCTGGAAAATTTTATCCACCGGCGGGGAGTTTACGGGAAGCGCCTGCGCCCTTACGGGTACGAAGGCGGAAGAGATGCTTTCTTCTTACAGGGTCGATAAGGTCGTCGTCTCCTGTAAAGGATTAGATCCCGAATTCGGGTTTTCCGATTCCGACGAGAGGCAGGCCTCCGTAAAGCGGAAGATGCTTGCGTGCGGCGTACAAAAAATATTGGCGGTCGACGCGAGTAAATTCGACAAAAGATCTTTTGCCGCGATCGGCGGGCTTGACGGAATAGACGCCATATTTACGGATTCGGAACCGTCGGAGGCCTGGAAAGAATTGTTCGACCGCTACGGCGTCGAATGCCTGTATCCGAATGAGTGATATGATTCCTTGAGGAGGACAAATATGAGAGCATTGGCTTTTGATTTCGGCGCTTCCAGCGGGCGGGCGGTGATCGGAAAATTCGACGGCGAAAGGATCGAACTTGAAGAAATCCATCGATTTCCGAACGAGCCGGTCGAGGTTTGCGGCACCCTTTACTGGGATATATTGAAACTGTACCGCGAGTTGAAGCAGGGGCTTGTCAAGGCGGAAGAAGCGGGCGGCGCAGAAAGCGTGGGCATCGATACGTGGGGAGTGGATTTCGGTTTGCTCGATAAAAACGGGATCTTGCTGTCGAATCCCATCCATTATCGTTCCCCTGAAACGGCAGATGCGGAAGAAGTGCTTCAAAAAACGATGTCTTTGCAGGAATTGTATTCAGAAACGGGCATCGCTTTCAATAAATTTAATACGCTCTGTCAGTTGAATGCGCTGAAAAATTCGGGGTCCGTCGCGTATGAAAATGCGGAATGCGCACTTTTTATCCCCGATCTGTTTTCTTATTTTCTGACGGGGAAAAAGGTTTGCGAGTTTTCGATCGCGAGTACGTCGCAGTTGATCTATCCGGGGCAATGCAAATATAATCAGAAAATTTTCGATGCATACGGTTTGAAAAATCTGTTTATGCCCATCGTTCCGGCAGGGACGCAGATCGGGTATTTGCGCAAAGAGGTCATGCAGGAATTGCACCTCAAAACAAATCCGTCCGTTATAGCCACGCTCGGGCATGATACCGCGTCTGCCTTTTTGTCTGTTCCGAAAGAGAGCGAAAACGCCGCGTTTTTATCCAGCGGGACATGGTCTTTGCTCGGAATGGAATTGGATAAACCGATATTGAGCGAAGCGGCCAGAAAGGCGGGCTATACCAACGAAGGCGGCCTGAACGGCAGCATCAGATTTTTAAGGAATATTGCGGGGCTGTGGATCATACAGGAATGCAAACGCTCGTGGGAAAAGGAGGGGAAAAATCTTTCCTTTGCCGAAATCGCCGCGGGGGCGGAGAAGGTTTCGCCGTGCAGATTTATCATCGATCCCGATTCGGAAGAGTTTTATTCTCCGAACGATATGCCCGAAAAAATTATCGCGTTCTGTAAGCGGAGCGGGGGCGAAGTTCCGAAGACGATTTTTGAGATCGCACGCTGCGTTTATGACTCGCTCGCTTTGGCTTACAGGTATCATTTGTCTGCACTGGAAAAATTGACGGGTAAGAAAATTGATGCTCTGCATATAGTCGGCGGAGGATCGAATAATGAAATGCTCAACCGCGCAACGGCTTCCGCATTGGGCGTGCGGGTGATCGCGGGGCCCTCGGAAGGCACGGCATTCGGAAATATCCTTTGCCAGTTTATATCCAGGGGCGTGCTGAAAGACGTCGGTCGGGCAAGAGAGATCGTCCGGAATTCCGTTCCGATCCGCGTTTATGATCCGACGGAAACGGATGTTTACGAGCAGGCTTACCACAGGTTTTCAGATGTTTTGAAAAGATAGGCAAAGAGCGCTTCACGGGAGGCGCTCTTAAATTTTTACAATAAATTGTAAAATAAAGTATATAAAAATAAAATTATAAAGTAAATTGTAAAAATATGGCAAAATCGATTGCTTTCGCGATGAAATTGTGATAATATTGAATTACAAAATTGTTTCGGAAAAGGTATAGAAAAATGAGTGAGAAATTACAGGCGGAAACGGACCGCAGGCTGAAAGAGGATCTGGAAAAATTGGATAACGAGTTGGAATTCGCGTTCAGAAACGGCGAAACGTGTCGGGCGACGATCGAGCGTTTAATGGAAGGAGCGAAGTACTTATGGGCCTGTGAATACGAATATAAAAGCAACGCAGAAATTTTCAGAAAGTATAATTATATTTATGTATGTTATGCAAATATCATTGAAGAAATAAAAAGCGAGGGAATAGATTGCCTCATAGATAAAGGGATGCGGGAAAGACTGATCGATTTGGGGCTTTTATAAAAAAGAAGCGAAGAAAAATACTATTTCAAGATAACGCCGCAAATTTGCTTGCAATTTGCGGCATTTTATATTATAATCATACCGTTACGGTTGATTGCCGCTGTGGTGAAATTGGCAGACGCGCTGGACTCAAAATCCAGTGGTAGCGATACCGTGTCGGTTCGAGTCCGACCAGCGGCACCAGTGCCCGAAATGAAGTCTTTCGGTTCATTTCGGGCATTTTTTATCAACTTTATGGTAAGAGCATCGGTTTTTTATCCGATGCTCTTATATTTTTCAGTCAGATTGCTCAGAATATCTGTATGCGATGGGAGACATTTTGACGGATGTCTTGAACCTTTTGGCGAAAAAGGAAGATGAGGAAAAGCCCGTTGCACGGGAAATATCCGTAATGCTCATGCGCGTGTTTTTCAGTAAAAATTTTGCTTCTCTGATCCGTTTTTCCATCAGATATGCGATGGGGGGCATTCCGAATTGCTTTGTAAACATGTGAACGAGATGGTATTTATTCACGAATGTCTTTCCCGAGAGGTAATCCAAAGTAATATCGTCCGCATAATGCTCGTCTATGTACTGTTTTACGAAGGCACATTCTTTATTCATAAAAATTCCATGTTGGAACATGGAGGCACGCAACTTTGCGTGCCTCATTATGAATAACAGCAAAATGTTAACGATATGGTTAGTCATTGCTTTATAATTCGGCGCTTTTTCGGATAATTCTCTGATGATTTCGGAAAGATAATAATATGTTTTTTCGTAATTCTGCGAAAAGGAAAAAATAATTTCGTTTTCCGCGGGATTATCTTCCGCCAAATCGTCGTTGCGGATAAAATTGAAAGCAACATTGTCGACGCCGACGATGATATATTCGAGAGGTTTATTCGTATCCGAGCGTTCGGTGTGCATGATATTCGGGTTGGCGATCGCAAGAGTGCCGCGCTTGATCTCGTATTCTTTACCGTCGAGGACGAACCAACCGTGCCCGCCCATCACAAAAATAATTTCCGTATAGGGGTGATAGTGCGGCGTACTCGTCCAGTCATTTTCATATTTTGAAACACTTACGTATAGCAGTTTCGGGTTAAAATTGTCCTGATTTTCTTCCGTAAGTTCATAACGAATGATGCTCATATTTCAAATTATAGCACAAACGCGAAAAATGTCAAGGGTTGTACGAAAAAAATATTTATGGGCGGATTTGCGCAATATAAGCATAAAACTGCGCAACTTCGCTCTTGTAAATCTTGGTAACATGCACTACAATTTAAGTAACAAGCGCAGCAGAATGCGCAAAATATAAGGAGGTTTTATTATGAAGAAGACTCTTGTAGCCCTTCTGTGTGCTTCGGCACTGACTGTCGGGACCCTCGGCTTTGTAGGGTGCGCAAAAGAGGACAACAGCGACCTTGTCATAGCCTACCTTTCGGGCGGCCGCGGCGAGACCTATGTTGAAGAATTGGTTGAGGCTTTCAAAGAGACCACCTATGTACAGGAATGGTTGGAAAAAAATAATAAAGAAAGCCTGAAGGTCAAAATTGTTAAGGGCGGTGGCGCGACCATTGAGGACAGCGTGCTCAATTCGATCAATTCCGGCACGACTCCCAGTATCATGTTTTTGAACAAGAACATGCAGAACAAACTGACCGAAAGTTTTATCAGTGCGAAGCAACTTGTCGATCTGAGCGATCTGTTGGATGATAACGTCTATGGTGAAACGACGGCTCTCCAGGATAAATTGGTAGACGGTCTGCTGAACAACTACAGCGCGCAGCCTTACGGCGACGGAAAAACCTATGCGCTTCCTGCATTCTATTCGCCCCTCGGACTGTGGTACGATGCGTCGAGATTCTATGACGACGGAGAAGGCACGGCGGATACGGACGGCTATACTTCCGTCGGATCGGGCGCAAATGCGGGCAAATACGAACTTCCGCACACATGGGATGAATTCTGGGACCTCGGCGAGTATCTGAACAGTCAGAATAGTAAAAATAAAAATGTTTCTGCGACTGCGCCTTCTCTGTTTACCTATCCTACGGCAGGGTATTTCGACGGCTATATCTTTGCCGCGATCGCGGGTATTGCCGGCGAAGATAAATTCCTGGACGCGCTCGGATATGAAGACGGGATCTGGGAGGATAACGATGTGAAAGCGGCTTTGAAGACGGTCGTACAACTTCGCGATTATCTGGAACCCAACACCGTGGCTCAGGCGAACGGAGAAAACTTCCAGAACAACCAGCAGGCAGTGATCGGTGAGGCGGACGGCACGGCGAAAGGAACGGCTCTCTTTATCCCGAACGGAGACTGGCTGCCGAGTGAAATGGAAAAGAGTACGCCAGAAGGGTTCGAATGGGGATTTATGCCTCTGCCCAAAACAGATGAAGGAAACGGCGCCGTGGCGACCAACCTGGAACTTGTCTATCTGCATGAAGACGGCAAGAACCTCGATCTTGCGAAACAGTTCCTGCTCTTCTATTTCAGCGACGAAGGCGCTAAGATCGTAGCGGAAGAAGCGAATGCGATCATCCCGACGAAAGACGCGCTTACGGATGCTGCTGAAAACGGGATCGCGCAGTCCACGATCGATCTGTATGACGTCTATAACTGGGAAGGTTATTCGGCAGCCGTCGGCAGTTTCGTTGCGACGGGTACGGTGACGGGCGTGAACTGGAACGACGTTCTGTTCAACGACCTCAACGACGACGTGTTTAACTCTGCGCATGCAAGCACGAGTATTGAGGAACTGTTGAATACATGGGCGAACAGACTGGAGACGGCGAGCGATCAGTTCCGTGCGAAAATTATCTAAGTTAAGCAATTTTTTGACGGCGGGGGAAGGGCAAATCCCTTCCCCCTGATTTTTAAGAACGGAGGTATGAAATGGAAGATTTGGCCCGGGCGCGGGAAGAGAGTGGGGAAGATTCTGCGGTGCAGAATACTCTGAAAGACAATCCCGCAAGGCGCAAAAGCGAAATGCAGCGCATTTTGTTTATTATCTTGACCGTCGCGCCTTCTCTGATCTTGTTTATCATTTTCGTCATCGTTCCCGTGTTCAACATGTTCTACACGTCTCTTTTGCAGTGGGACAGGATCGGTGACAAAGTTTTTATCGGCTTTGATAACTATAAGGTGCTCTTTCAGAACGACGAGTTTTGGACGTCTTTCAAGAACACCGTTTTTCTTATCTTTTTCGTGACGCTCTTCACCATCGGATTTGCGCTGTTCTTTGCGGCTGTCCTTTCAAAGGGTAAAACGAAAGGAAAGACTTTTTTCCGCATCGTATTCTATATCCCGAATATCCTTTCCGTCGTCGTCATTTCCGCGATTTTTTCCGCTGTACTGAATCCTTCTTACGGCGTTATTTCAGCGATCGCGAAACTCTTCAATACGGCTTACACGGGCTGGTTGGGAGATATGGATAAGGTCATGTGGTGTATTACGTTCGCAATGGTCTGGCAGGCGAGCGGCTATTACATGGTCATGTATATCGCCGGCATGGACAGCGTACCCGACGAATTGTACGAAGCGGCAGATCTTGAAGGATGCGGAAAGATGCGCCAGTTTTTTGTGATCACCGTTCCGCTCACATGGGAAGTGATCAGGACGACGCTGACCTTCTTTATCATCAGTACGATCAATATGAGTTTCCTGTTCGTCAACGCGATGACGCAGGGCGAAGCGAACTCCCATGTTTTACTGTCGTACATGTATGAATTTTTCGGAAGCCAGTACGGTTACGCGATGGCGATCGGCACGGTCGTATTCGTGGTCGCCTACGCGGTCTCTTTGCTCGTGCAGTTTTTGACGCGGCGCGAAGTGATCCAGTATTAAGGGAGGGGCAGACATGGAAAACGAAAAGACGAAAAAAATCAATATTCCCTGGAGTACGATCGGCAGACATACCGGCTCCGTGGTCAAATACGCCTTGCTGATCATCTTTGCTTTGCTCATTTTGCTCCCGTTGTTTTGGGTGGCTATGTCCTCCTTGAAAACAACTGCGCAGATCAATGCAAATCCGTTCGGCTTTCCCTCAGAGTTTTATTATCAGAACTATATAAACGCCTGGGAAAGGGCGAATATGGGATCTTATTTCCTCAATTCCATTGTACTTACGGCGGGCAGCCTGGCGCTCTTGCTCGTTTTGGCCGTCCCTTGCTCGTATACGCTGTCGCGTTTCCGTTTCCCCGGAAGAAAGGTCATCACCCTCATCTTTATGGCAGGGTTGTTTATCAACGTGAACTACATCGTCCTGCCGCTGTACCTGATGATCTTTGATTTCGGCAGAACGCTCGGAGTCGGCACGCAACTTACGAACAATTATATCACAGTCATTATTTTGTATGCGACGACGAGTTTGTCTTTCAGCATATACCTGATGAGCAGTTATTTCAAATCGCTTTCGCCCAGTTTCGAAGAGGCTGCAAAAATAGACGGTTGCGGATATTTCAAGACCTTCCTTTACATCTGCGCGCCTCTGGCGATGCCGAGCATCCTTACGGTCATACTGTTCAACTTCCTTTCTTTCTGGAACGAATATATTCTTGCGCAGACATTCCTTTCGCAGGACAATTATACCTTGCCTGTCGGATTGCTGCTGATCATGCGCGAAGCCAGAACGTCCAACGATATCGGAAGAATGTATGCCGGTCTTATGATCGTTATGGTGCCGGTCCTGATCGTTTATGCCTGCATCCAAGGGCAGTTGACGAAGGGCATTACTGTCGGCGGCGTTAAAGGCTGACGCGACTTGTATGAAATTATCGGAAAAACCGCGCGCAGTATTTTTACGGCACGCGATTTTTTCGATAATTTTTCAATAAATCTGCTGAAAATAATTTACGAATCCGTTAATTTCAGGTATAATGTCAGGTTGTGAACACGCATTAAGGAGATTCTCTCATGAAACTTACGTTTAAAAACAGAATACCTCGCTGGGACGAGGGGCTGCCCTTGGGTAACGGGCTTTGCGGCGCGTTGGTCTGGGGGAGTTCTGAAAATATCAGGGTCAGTTTGAACCGTTCGGATCTGTGGGATTTAAGAATTTCGGATACAGTTTCATCGCCGCGCTTTCAATACAAAGAGTATGTTTCTCTGGCAAAAAAAGGGGCTGAAGGAGAGGCCGAGTTCAACGAATTGTTTGATGCTCCTTATAACCTTCCTTACCCCACGCGCATTCCTGCAGGGGCGCTGAAACTTTCTTCCCGTCCTTGCGAGGCTACCTTTGAATTGAATATCGATTCTGCTACGGCGACCATCAAATCGGATATTTACAAAATTCAGCTCTTTATGGGGGCGACGGACAGGCTCGGATATATGCTGATCCAGGGCAACTGCCGTGCAGAGTTGCTTGCTCCGCCTTTTAACGGTGACCCGGCCGAAGAGGATATCGTTGTACGCAATCCGCTTTCTTCTCTCTCCTATCCTCCCTGTAAAATCAGGGAAAATGATGGGATCATGCTGTTTGAACAGGAAATGTCTTGCGGAAAAAAATACGCCGTCATTTTGGGCAGAAAAATATGCGAAACCGGGGCGGAATACGTTTTCGATATTCTTCTTTCAGACGGGGATGCGGATTATTTGGAAAAGGGGATCGACCGCGTAAAAAAAGCACTGGAAGTAGGATTTGCTGCCGCTGCCGTGCCCCATAAAACGTGGTGGAAAAATTATTTTTCAAAGAGCGACATCCGTCTGCCTAAGGCAGATGCCGCATTGCAGCGTCTGCATAAATTAAACGAATATTTTCTTGCCTGTTGCTCGCAGAAAGGTTGCCCTCCTATGACATTGCAGGGCGTTTGGCTTGCCGACGACGGTTCCTTGCCGCCTTGGAAAGGAGATTATCATCTCGATTTGAATCTTCAGTTTTCTTATGCCGGATGCTTCCCTCTCAACCATGTATCAGAGGGGGAGTCATATATCGACTTTATTTTTGCGACGCGGAATGCGGCAAAAAAGCATGCCGAACAGTTTTTCGGCGTGGAGGGATATATCCTACCCGGCGTCATGGATATAGAAGGCAAACCGATGTGCGGTTGGGGGCAGTACGCTTTGAGCCCCGGGCATCAGGCCTGGATATGCCTCGCCTTGGATGACTACTGGCGCTACACGCGCAAACGGGAAAAATTAAAAGATATTTACGATTATCTGTCCGGCAGCGGCAGGGCGCTCGCGGCATTGCTGGTGCCTTCAAAAGACGGGAAACTTACCTTTCCGGTCTCTACTTCTCCGGAATATTTCGATAATACGTGGCGCGCATTTTTAACGCCGAACAGCAATTATGACCAGGCCGGGCTTTTATACCTGTTTTCAAGATTGTGCGATTATGCAAAACTGTGTGCGCCCGAAGACGAAGCGTATTGGCGGAATATATTGGATCGTCTTGCACCGCTTGCGGTCGGGGCTGACGGATTCAAAGTGGATGCGGATCTCGAATATAACGAATCTCACAGACATTTTTCACATTTGATGAGTATTTACCCTTATCGGATCACAAAGCCGGATGCGGAGTTGGATAAGATCCAAAACAGTATCTTGAACCTTGAAAAGTACGGAACAGGGCTTTGGGTCGGATTCAGTTTTACTTGGGCTTCCATTCTGTATTCCATTGCAGGGAATGGAGAGGGCGCGCGGTATATGCTGAAACTTTTTGCGGAATGTTTCGTCTCTTCCAACGGATTCCACCTGAACGGTGATTATAAAAAACGCGGGGTCAGTCAGTTCCATTATCGGCCGTTTACGCTGGAAGCAAATATGCTGTATTCGGCAGCGTTGGCAGAAATGTTTCTTCAGTCGGAAGAGGGAAAAATCCGGATTTTCCCTGCAATTCCGGATGCTTGGAAAGAGGATGTCGGTTTTTCTTCGCTGCGGGCAGTCGGTGGCTTTTTGGTGAGCGCAAAATATTCGAAAGGAAAGATCGTTCGGCTACACATCGTCAATACGCAGCATGATTCCGCAAAAATTATTTTAGAAACCCCTGAAGGAAAGAGTGAGATAACGCTCGCTCACGGGCTCAATAAAATTTTGGATTGATACGATTTTGACTATCGGTTAATTCGCTCAGGGCAATGAATCATCTATCCGGACAAAATAAAAAACGCGGTTATTCTTAACCGCGTTTTTTATTTTAGGAAGTTAAAATTTTCTTACAAGCCCGATCACTTTCCCTAAAATCGCGGCATCTTCCACAATAATGTCCGCCATGGTTTCGTTTTCGGGATGAAGGACGATATAGCCGTCCTTTTTGAAAAATCTTTTGACAGTCGCGCTGTCGTCGATCAGGGCGACGACGATATCGCCGTTTTCGGCCGTCTGTTGTTTGCGCACCACGATTTTATCGCCGTCGAATATTCCCGCATCGATCATGCTGTTGCCCTGCACGTTGAGCATGAACAGTTCAGAGCCCTTAAAACTTCCGGCAGGGAAGGAATAATAATCCTCATAATTTTCATATGCAAAGATCGGCTGGCCGGCCGTGACCGTACCGATCAGCGGAATATTGACGGATGCGTTTTTCTTGAAATTTACCGCCCTGTTTTTATTGGGGGATTTGGATAAATATCCCTCGCCGGACAATTTTTCGAGATAATAATATGCGGAAGCCGTAGATTTGATGTTCAGTTTTGCACAAATCTCGCGCACCGTAGGGGAATACCCGTATTCGGCATTGTATTCGTTGATATAATTCAAAACGGCCTGCATTTTGTTTCTGCTTGTTTCGGACATAATTTCCCTCGCCCCCTTTTTTTCTATTATACTATATAAATAAGAAAAAAGCAAACAAATGTTTGCAAAAATATTTGAAATTTTTAATTTTTCGTGCTATAATGTCCTTAATTTCGGGAGGTTTTGTATGGAGCGGACGAAATGCGTTTTATATGACAGGGACTGTATCGGTTGTCTTGAATGCGAGATGTGCGATCTGGACCCGGATAAAGTATGCGACAACTGCGGGAAATGCCTGGATATCAAAGATTTTGTATCCATAAAAATTGATAAAATAATAGGCTGTGATCAGCCGAAAGGAGGGAAGCGATAAAATTTGCTTTCCTCCTTTTTTGTATTTTTTCTCTACTTTTTTGATGCAAATCTCCCTTGTTTCATTTCTTTTAGCAAGGTATAATTGTGTCAGCAGCATCGCTTTGCTGCAAAGGAGTTGAAATGAATATGGAAAGAATTTTACCAGCCTATCCTTTATGGATCATTGATCCGATGTTTTCTGTGTGGACGCCTTCGGATATCTTGAACGAGGGTGAAACCATGCTGTGGACGGGAAAAACGAGAGATACTTACGGATTTGTCCGCTATAACGGCAAAACATATAGTTTTCTCGGCAAAAAAGAGGGAAGTATCCCTCTTGAACAGACAGATCTAAAAATTACGACTTTTTCGACCGATTATGCGTTCAGATGTCCGGAATTCGTTTTGAAAATTTCTTTTGTTTCTCCGCTGCCGCCGGATGATTTGGAGGTGCTTTCCTGCCCCGTATGTTATACGGAATATGAACTGATCCCGAACGGAGCGTGCGCGCAGGATTTTAATATATCGTTGGCAATCAGCCAGAATTATTGCTACGATAAAACGGCAGCCCCCGTTTCGGGCGGCGTTATCCCCATGAACGGATATGAAACCGCCTATATGTCGAGACGCCGCGAATTGCCGATGTCTCATGCCGATGACGTGATCGCTCCCGATTGGGGATGCACCTATCTCGCGGGAGAAGAAGCGTGGTTCGTCACCTCTTCCGCCATCGAAAATTATATAAAAACGGGAATGCGCGAATACATATTCGATCAGAAAGAATCGGGTTATATCATGGCCGTCAATCAGTGTCGTAAAGGCTATTTTATGACCGGTTTCGACGACAAAATATCCGTCTTTTATTTTGGGGAATGGCTGAAAACGTATTTCTTTAAGGACGGAAGAACGATTCTTGACGCGCTTACGTTCAGCAGGGAAAATCATGACGCAATTTTGCAAAAGCTGCAAGACTTCGACAAAAAATTTGCGGATGATTGCAGAGATATCGGTAAAGATTATTATCTTTTGGCCTGCGCGGCGTTCCGTCAGTCTGTCGGTGCGCATAAACTTGTTGAAAATTCCAAGGGAGAGATCCTGTTTTTATCGAAAGAATGCAATTCCAACGGTTGTATAGGCACCGCAGATATTACTTACCCGTCGGCGCCGTTATATCTTATATATAATCCGGAACTTGTGAAGGGAATGCTTCGCGGGATTTTCGATTTTGCGCGCATGCCCGTATGGCCGTTCGACTTTGCACCGCATGACATAGGCACGTACCCTTATTGCTGCGGGCAAATTTACGGAATCAAAAGAAAAGATGATAAGTACAGTTTTACGAAAACGGCAGGGGACGTGTCCGAGACGTATACTCCTCCGATGCTTTATATGCGTCCTGCAGGGGAAGACGTTTATAATTTTGACATGCAGATGCCTGTGGAAGAGAGCGGAAATATGATCATCATGACTGCCGCCGCCTGCGTCGCGTGCAACGATTTTTACTTTGCGGAGCAGAATTACGACCTGCTTCATAAATGGGTCGTATATTTGGAAAAATACGGGCTTGTACCGGAAAATCAACTTTGCACGGACGATTTTGCGGGGCATCTTGCAAACAACGTCAATCTTGCGATCAAAGCGATCGTGGGAATAAGATGTTTTGCGCATATTGCCGAAGCGTTGAACCACGCAGAGGAGTCCGAAAAGTATCAAAAAATCGCTTTTACGTATGCGCAGAAATTGAAAGAAATGGTCGACGGGGACGTCATGCCGCTCGCATACGGGCAAAACGGTACATTTTCTATGAAATATAATCTGTTGTTTGATAAACTGTTCGGTTTCGGATTGTTTGAAAAGGAAATCTGGGAAAGGGAGGCCGATTATTATATAAAAGAGGCGAACCGATACGGCGTACCTCTCGACACCAGGAAAGATTATACAAAATCCGATTGGATTTTATGGTGTGCGGCGCTGACCGATGAAAGGGAAAAGGCGGAAAGCCTGTACGCTCCCGTCATCAAATTTTTGAAGGAAACGCCGACGCGGCTTCCGTTCGGAGATTGGTACGATACGAAAAGCGGCAAATATATACATTTTTATAACCGAACCGTGCAGGGAGGGATACTTGCGCCGCTTTTGAAAAAATCCGAAAAACTGAAAATATAGCCGCCAATTTTTTTAAAACGCTTGATTTACTTTTTTATACATGATAAAATCAAACGGGAGTAAAAAATCGGAGGAAAAGAAGATGTTACCCAAATATTACGAAGACTGGAAATGTATAGGAGTAAACGCTCCGAGAGCATATTATATTCCATTTGAACGGGGGCAGGAAAGGAGCGAAAATCGGGAGGACAGCCGCCTGTTCCGCTCTTTGAACGGAACATGGAAAATAGAGGCGTACGAATCTGTTTTGGATGCGGACCGCTTTTGGGAAAAGACGCCCGAAAAAGAAATTTCGGTGCCTTCCTGCGTTCAATATTTCGGTTACGACCATTTTCAGTATACGAACGATCGGTATCCCTTTGCGTATGATCCTCCGAGAGTGCCGCTGCAAAACCCTGCTTTCCATTACTGCAGATTTTTTGACCTGAACGAAGGAGATCTTCCGCAAAAGCGCGTATATGCACTGTTTGAGGGAGTGGACGCCTGTTTTTATCTTTACGTAAACGGAAAATTTGTGGGATTTTCCCAAATTTCGCATAAAACAAGCGAATTTGACATCACCGATTTTGTCCGCGAAAAGGAAAACCGGATTGACGTTCTTGTACTGAAATGGGGCTTCGGGAGTTATCTGGAAGATCAGGACAAGTGGCGTTTTACGGGGATTTTCAGAGACGTATACCTTCTTGTCCGCGATCAGAATCATATCACCGATTATAAAATCGATTGCAGCGTAAAAGGCGATGAGGCAAAAGTCACATTTTTCAATCGCAGCCGCGTGACCGCACTGGTCAGTATGGAAGGACTAGAATTGGCTGCCGAGGGGGGAGAATCTGTAACATTTACAATTCGGGATCCTCGCCTTTGGAGTGCGGAAGCCCCGTATCTTTATGATATGGAGATCGCAAGCGGGGAAGAGGTGATTTTCGAGCGCGTGGGGATCCGTACGAGCGAAGTCAAAAAGGGCATCTTTCTTGTCAACGGTAAGCCGATCAAACTGCGCGGCGTCAATCGGCACGATTTTCATCCCGATCGCGGCGCAGCAGTGACGAAAGAGGATATGCTCGAAGACGTTAAACTGATGAAAAAATTGAACGTCAACGCGGTGCGTACCTCTCATTATCCCGCTTCGCCGCTGTTTTACAGAATGTGCGACGAGTTCGGGCTATACGTAATGAGTGAGAGCGACGTGGAAAGTCACGGAACCTGCCACCAGTATCCGTCTGTCATGAATTACCAGCAGCGGATGTCGCTCATTGCGGAATTTCCGCTTTTCAAAGAAGCGACCCTCGAAAGGCAAATCAGCAATATTGAACAGAATAAAAATTTTGCCAGCGTAGTGATCTGGTCTTTGGGCAACGAATCGGGATGGGGTTCGAATTTTTATGCTGCCCTCGAAAAAGTGAAGTCCCTGGATTCCCGGCCTGTTCATTATGAAGGGCTCTTCCTGATCGACAAAAATCATTACGGTACGGAAGAATATTATCGTGTTCCCGTCGATATGGTCAGCAGAATGTATCCGGATCCCTCCTGGATGGCGGAAGAGTACCTGCAAGACAAGCGCGAAACGAGGCCGCTCGTTCTCTGCGAATATGCGCATTCTATGGGAAACGGTCCCGGCGGATTGAAAGAATATTGGGACATTATTGAATCGGACGACCGTTTTATGGGCGGCTTTATTTGGGAATGGGCCGACCACGGAGTCCGTTACTGCGGCAAGAAATTCCGTTACGGCGGCGATTTCGGGGAAGTCGTGCATGACGGAAATTTCTGTATCGACGGCATCGTTACGCCCGACAGAAAGGTCAAACCCGGTTCGCTGGAAATGAGAAAATGGTATCAGCCGGTAATTTTCAAAAAGAGCGCGCAGGGGTTGATCGTATTCAATAAAAATTATTTTGTTTCTTTGAAAGGTACGCTTAAAATTATCTATAAAGATTTGGGCGAAGAAGAAACATTTGCGATCGATATCCCCGCAAGAGCAAAACAAATTTATAAAATTCGGAGCAGCAAGATCTTCCTTGCGGAATATACGGCGGAGAACGAAACGGAGCCGTGCGCCTGGCAGGGATTTTATTTTGACACGTTTCAAAAGTCGGTTTTGGAAAAGGGTACCCTGCAACGGGAGGAAACGGATCGGTTCATCAAGTTCAGGGCGGAGAGCGTTTCCTATACCTATGATAAAATGAAGGGGGAAATTTCTTCCGTCAACGCATTCGGCAGGGAACTTGGCGGGATCCGTCTGAATTTGTGGCGCGCGCCTACGGACAATGACCGCTATCTCGCGTCGGAATGGAAAAACGCCCATTTGGACCATTCCTATTTCAGACCGATCACCGGCATATCAAAAGGGAATACCTTGAGTGTTTCGGGAAAGGTCGGGGCGCCAGATTCGAAAAAACCTTGGCTGGACGTTTCGCTGAAATATATTTTCGGGGAAAACGGGATCGGCATTGAGATAAAATATCTGGAAGATCGGGAATATTTCCGGTTTCTGCCGAGAATCGGCTGGCAGATGATCCTTCCGAAAAAATTCAAAGATCTGAAGTATCTCGCTTACGGACCTTCCGAAAGTTATAACGATATGTCCGCTTATTGCCATAAAGCCGTATTCAGCGCTTCGGTCGCGGATGAGTATTATCACTATATTAAACCTCAGGAAAACGGAAGCCATTGCGGGGCTGAATTTGCGGAAATTTCGGACGGGGAAATTACGGTAAGGGCTGAAGGAATGCGTTCCTTTTCCGCTTTGCCGTACGGGGCGGATATTCTTTCCGATACGGCCCATGACGACGAATTGCCTGATCAGGAATATACCTACTTCTGCACGGATTACTATATGAGCGGATTGGGCAGCAATTCGTGCGGTCCGGAATTGGAAGAAAAGTACAGAGTGCCCCTTGCTGGGAACGGCAGGATCACTTTTTTCTGGAAAAAGAATCATTAAAAGCAGGCGGCGCTGTCATGTGACAGCGCCGATCGCTTAATATTGCGAATAACAAAAAAAATCTTGTTTTTTTACTCTTTTTTTATGTCCATTTTGTTAAAAATTTGCTATAATAGAGTTATCAGACAGAATTACTGCGGAGGTGGATACGATGGACGAACGGACAATGGAAAAAATCGGATATCAATTCGATATCGACGGAGATATTACGAACGTCGTGCGATTCGGCGAAGGGCATATCAACGACACGTTCAAAGTGACGGTGAAAAACGGCGCGAAGGAACGCCATTACATTTTACAAAAAATCAATAACCGTTTATTTACAGACGTTGCGCGTTTGATGAGAAATATCGAACTCGTAACGGATTTCACGCGCAAAAGCGTGATCGAGAGAGGCGGCGATCCTGAAAGAGAGTGCCTTACGCTGATCAAGACAAGAGACGGAAAGTCTTTTTTGGAGTGGGAAGGCGGTTATTACAGAATGTACGTATTTATCGAGGATGCGACCTCTTATCAGATCGTGCGCAACCCGAACGATTTTTATGAGAGTGCGGTCGCATTCGGAAAATTTGCAGCGCTGCTTGCAAAATTTGACGCATCTCAACTCTATGAAATCCTTCCCGATTTCCACAATACGAAAGTGCGCTATCAGAATTTTCTGAATGCGGTGGAAAAGGATATCGTCGGAAGAAAATCTGCCGTGCAGAAAGAAATCAATTGGGTGAACGCGAATTCTGATCTCTGCGGGCTGATCGTGGATAAGATCGCAGACGGAACGATCCCGCTCCGCGTCACGCATAACGATACAAAACTGAACAACGTGATGCTCGACAATAAGACGGGAAAAGGAATTGCCGTGATCGATCTGGATACGGTAATGCCCGGTTCGCTGTGCTATGATTTCGGGGACAGCATCCGCTTTGGCTGCAATCCCGCGGCGGAAGACGAACCCGATCTTTCCAAGGTGAATTTCCGTTACGATCTGTACGAAACGTATCTGAAAGGATATCTTTCCGCTGTCGGAGAGTTTATTACCAAAGAGGAGAGAGAAAATCTGCCCGTGGGTGCTGTTTTAATGACCTATGAGTGTGGTATGCGCTTTTTGACGGATTATCTGGAAGGGGATGTTTATTTCAAGACGCATAGGGAAGGGCAGAATCTCGACCGCGCACATACTCAGTTCAAGTTGGTAGACGATATGTTGGCTATCTTTGATAAAATGAAAGAAGCCGCCGTTTCTTTATGACAGGTGAAATATGACTGAAAAGTTTTGTGCCGGAAAAGACTATTTCTTAAAAGAAAACGTAAGCGGAAAAGAAAACTGTGAATGTAAATTCCGCTTTCAGATCGGCAAGGATAAATTGAATTTTATTTTCGACGTGACCGATCCGGATATTATCAGCCCGTATTCTTCGGACAATGAAAATATTTATTACGGCGATGCAGTGGAAATTTTTATCACCCCGGACGGCGATCTGAGCCGTTATAAAGAACTGGAAGTTTCTCCTTTCGGAGTGCGGTTTTTCGGCAATATCATAAATCGGGACGGAAAGACGCCAGAACTAACCAAAATTGCGCCGGCGTTTTCGGCTCAGGCGATGGAAACGCTGACGGGGTATCGCGTCGTGATCGATCTTCCCTTTGAATCGGCAGGAATTCGGGATTTAAAAAAGGCCAAATTCAATGCTTATCGGCTGGACAAAAAGGCAGACGGAAAACTTCTTTTGTATGCGTTGAATCCCACAATGTGCGAAAGTTTTCATAGGCCCGCCTATTTTGTGGAATTGAATGAACATTAAAAAGGTATACTGAAATCGGAGGATATATGAACGGAAGTTTATTGGTCGAAAAATTGTTGTGTTATGCGGAAAAACATCTGCATTTGGAAGCAGTCGACAAGACATATGTGAGAAATGTTTTGCTTTCGGAATTAAAGGCGGGAGAACCGTATGAGGGAGAGATCGATTCTGAAAGCATCGCTCAGATGGATGTGCCGGATGCGCTTTTCGATGAATTGAAGACATTTGCTATAGAAAATCAACTGTGCGAAGAATATAATGCGGAGATCTTCTGTTCTAATATCTTCGGAATGCTTACACCCATGCCTTCTGTCGTCAATCGGGAATTCGGCAATATCAAGAATTCCGACGGCGCACAGGCGGCTTGCGATTACCTGTTCGACATGTGCATCAAAAACGGTTATATTCAGAAAACGGCGATCGGCCGGAACCTGAAATGGACATATCAGGACGGGGACAGGATTTTGGAAATCACCGTAAATCTTTCCAAACCTGAAAAAAATAATAAAGATATCGCAAAATTATTGACGGCGCCGCAATCCAAAAAATATCCGAAATGCCTGCTTTGTAAAGAAAATGAAGGGTTTGAGGGAACTTTGACGCATCCGCCCCGCCGAAACCTGCGGACGATCAAGTTGCGCCTCGGCGGACAGAAATGGTTCGTGCAGTATTCGCCCTATGCTTATTACGACGAGCACTGCATTGCCATCAACGAAGATCATGTTCCGATGAGCGTAGACGCTTCCACGCCGGATAAATTGCTCGATTTTGTGGACGCGCTGCCGAATTATTTTATCGGGAGCAACGCCTCGCTTCCGATTGTTGGCGGATCGATCCTCAATCATGAACATTTTCAGGGCGGGCTGCATCTGATGCCCATGCATCATGCGAAAATTGAAAGAGAATACGTTTCGGATCGTTTTCCCGATCTTAAAATCGGTATTTTGAATTGGTATAACAGCGCATTGCAGATCGAAGGGGAGGACAGAAAATCCGTCGCCGCTTTTGCCGCAAGCGTCATCAATGCATGGAAGAAATTTTCCTGTCCAGAATGCGACATCCAGTGCGAGACGGACGGCACGCCGCATAACGCCGTGTCGCCTATCTGCAGAAAGGTAAACAATAAATATGATTTTACCATGATTTTGCGCAATAACCGCACGAATGAACAGTTCCCCGACGGTATTTTCCATGTTCATCCCGAGTACCAGAATATCAAGAGTGAGGGGATCGGGCTGATCGAGGCGATGGGGCTGTTCATTCTGCCCGGTAGGCTGAAACGTCAGTTGGAAGATATCGCGGAGATCCTATGCGGAAAATCTGCTTACGATGAAAAGGCGTTGCAGGATGCAAATCATCCGCTTTACGTGCATCGCAATATGATCAAAACGCTTTTGGGCGAAGGGCTTGCCTCAAATATGGACGACGCCCGTGCGCGCTGTGAGAATTACGTCAATAAAGTTTGCGCGGCGATCCTCGATAATACAGCCGTGTTCAAGCATGACGAGACGGGCAGGGCAGGTTTTGACAAATTTATAGATATTTTGAAATTGAAGGAGGTTAAAAAATGAAAAACATTTTGGTGACCGGCGGCGCCGGCTATATCGGCAGCCATACCTGTATCGAGTTGGATAAAGCCGGATACGGTGTTATCATCGTTGACAATTTGATCAACAGCAAATATGAGGCTGTGCGCAGGATCGAAAAAATAATCGGAAAGCCCGTTAAATTTTACGAAAACGACATTTTGGATCCGGCGGCACTCGATAAAATTTTTACCGAAAACCAGATCGATGCAGTCATCAACTTTGCCGGATTGAAAGCGGTCGGAGAGTCGGTCGCAAAGCCTCTCGAATATTATCATAACAATATTACGGGCGTTCTCGTTTTATTGGAAGCGATGCGCAAATACGGGTGCAAAAATCTTGTATTTTCCTCTTCCGCAACCGTTTACGGAAACCCGCATACCGTTCCGATCAAAGAGGATTTCCCGCTTTCCGCGACCAATCCTTACGGAAGGACAAAATTGTTTATCGAAGATATTCTGCGCGACCTTTATAAGGCTGACGATACGTTCAATATCGCGATTCTGCGCTATTTCAATCCCGTGGGAGCACACGAATCCGGATTGATCGGCGAGGATCCGAACGGGATCCCCAACAATCTGTGCCCGTATATCACAAAAGTTGCGGTGGGCAAGTTGGATAAAGTGGGCGTTTTCGGCAACGATTATCCTACGCCGGACGGCACGGGCGTACGCGATTATATTCATGTGGTGGACCTTGCCGTCGGCCATGTTCTTGCCTTGAAAAAGTTGTTCCAGAACTCAGGCCTTTATACTGTAAATCTCGGTACGGGCGTCGGATACAGCGTGCTTGACGTCATTAAAGCGTTTTCCAAGGCGTTGGGAAGGGATATCCCTTACGAATTCAAACCCAGACGCCCCGGCGATATAGCGGAATGCTATGCGGACCCGTCTTACGCATATGAACTTATCGGATTCAAGACAACCCGTACCCTCGACGATATGTGCAGAGATGCCCTCAATTTTCAGTTGAAAAACCCTGACGGCTATACGGATTAATTTGCAGAAATCGGTATTACAGAAATCAAGGTGTTTGATTGAACCCTTGATTTTCTGTTTTTTCAGAATGGACCAAAGGATCGAAAAATTATGAATACGCGAGACACACTGAAAATTAACGGGAAAGGACATTTGGAGATCGGCGGTGCGGACTGCGTGGATTTGGCTGAAAAGTTCGGAACGCCTTTATACGTGATGGACGAGGCCTATATCCGCAATATGTGCAGGGTTTATCGTGATGCGATCGAAAAATATTATGACGGAAACGGGCTCGTGTTGTACGCTTCGAAAGCGTTTTCCTGCCTGGCTGTTTATAAAATCGTAAAACAGGAAAAGATCGGCATCGACGTGGTATCGGGCGGAGAGCTTTTTACGGCGCTGAAAGCGGGGTTTCCTGCAGATAAAATTTATATGCACGGAAACAATAAACTCGTTTCTGAACTTGAATATGCGTTGCAGAACGACGTCGGAACGATCGTCGTGGATTCCTATTCGGAATTGGATACGCTCGATACTCTTTCCGAAAAATACGGAAAACGGCAGAGCATCCTTATCCGCGTCAATCCGGGGGTGGAAGCGCACACGCATCATTTTATTCAGACCGCTAAAACGGACAGTAAGTTCGGTTTTTCCCTTTCCGACGGTACTGCGGAAAAGATCACGGAATACGCGATCAGGAAAAAGCATTTGAAATTAAAAGGGTATCATTGCCATATCGGATCTCAGATCTTTGAAAAACAGTCGTTTATTCTTGCTGCGGATAAAATGATGGCCTTTATACGGGAAATGAAAGACAAATTTGCGTTTGAGGCGGATACGTTGAATCTGGGGGGCGGTTACGGCATCTGGTATACGGACGAGGATGCGAAGATTTCCTGCGATGGCTATGCGGAATATCTGCAGGCTTTGATCGCGGAGATCGCGGCAAAAGCAAAAGCATATGACGTAAAAAAGCCGTTTTTGCTGATAGAACCCGGCCGCTCGATCGTAGGAGAAGCGGGCATAACCCTTTATACGGTCGGTGCGATCAAAGATATTCCCGGGGTGAAAAAGTACGTCGCGGTGGACGGAGGTATGTTTGACAATCCCCGTTATGCGCTTTATCAGGCAAAATATACCGCTGTAGCCGCAAATCGGGCAAATGAGAAGCCTACAGAAATCGTAACGATCGCGGGCAAATGCTGCGAGAGCGGGGACATTGTTTGCGCCAACGTGAATTTACCGGCCGTAAAGACGGGAGATGTTCTGGCGATCCTGTCTACGGGCGCTTATAATTATTCCATGGCGAGCAATTATAACAGAAATCTGATTCCGCCCGTCGTGCTTGTAAAGGACGGCACCGCGGAGTATATCGTAAAACCGCAGACCTTTGAGGATCTGATCAGAAACGACGTCGTTCCCGAACGGCTTCAATAAAATATCGAACGGCGGCGCAAACAGATCGTGCCGCCGTTTTTCTGTGGCCAAAGGGTTGCTTTTTTTGAAAATCTATTGTATAATTTTTTTATGTATTATTTGGATTTGATCATACGCCTGCTGGCAAGTTTTATTGCCGTGGCGGTCGTGCTTTCGCTGCACGAATTCGCGCATGCGTTTGTAGCGTATAAATGCGGGGATCCCACTCCCAAAATGAACGGCAGACTGACTGTCAATCCCGTTGCACATTTTGATCCTTTGGGGCTGATCATGTTTACGGTCGCAGGATTTGGCTGGGCTAAACCGGTGCCTATCAATCCTTATAATTTCAGACATTACAGGAAGGGGCTTACGCTGACTGCCGTTGCCGGCATTGCAATGAATTATATCACGGCGTTTTTGTTTTTCCCCCTCATGGTCTTGTCTTTTTCCGTGAATTTGCCCTGGTGGCCGTTGGAGGATTTTTTATATTATCTGACGTCGTATTTTTACGGCTACTCTCTCGGATTTTGTGTTTTCAATCTGATACCGCTGCCGCCGCTGGACGGGTGGAGAGTTGTGGAGGCCGTAAACAGGCGCCGCGGAAAGATCTTTTCTTTCTTGCAAAGATATGGAAATATCATTTTATTGGTATTGATCGGCATACATTTTTTGGTCGGATTCATGGGCAGTTATCAGGTGCTTTTGCCGGCCGCGCGAATTTTTTCGTACGTCGATATATTGGGTTATATCATGTCATTTGCGACGAATATTCTCGGGTGGCCTATCCGTGCTTTATGGGGGTTGGTATTCTAAATGGCGAAAGATCCTGCAGAAAATTTTGAATCGATCGTTGATTATACGACTGTCCTCGATAATTTCGAAGGCCCGCTCGATTTACTGCTGTTTTTGATCAAGCAGGAAAAAATTGAGATCAAGGATATCTTTGTTTCAAAGGTAACCGAACAATTTCTCGACTATATGAAGGGACTGCCGTATATCGATATCGATAAGGCGAGCGAATATTTAAGTATCGCTTCGACGATCCTGGAAATCAAAGCAAAGAGTTTGGTGCCGGCGATCGTGGAGCCGGACGAGAATGAAGAGGACAGCGAAGCGACGCTGATCCGTGCGCTGGAAGAATATAAGTTGTTAAAGGAAGAGAGCGCGAAGCTAAAAGAACTGGAAACGATCGGATACTATTACAAAGAACCTGATAAAAACGTCGGCGAAGCAAAAATTGTTTATAGAGATTTCAATTTGGAAGGCCTTTTGAAAGCCTTTACCGATTTGATGCTCCGCCAGGAAGCGAAAATGCGCGAAGCAAATACGCAGCGCGAGATCCCCAAAGAAGTTTATACGATTCCGGACAGGGCGTCGTATATCTGTTCCGCTGTAAGCGAGAGGGAGAGTGTGGCGTTTGACGAATTGTTTTCCGACCATTCTTCGAAAAATGAGATCATCGTAACTTTTCAAGCTCTGCTGGAACTTTTGAAGCATCAGTTTGTAAAGGTGGAGCAGAGCGGCATGTTCGGCAAAATTTATATCAGAAACAATCCAGAAAGAAGCGAGGACGAAGACATTGGAGATTTTGGAGAATTTGAGTAATATACTCGAAAGTATTTTATTCGTATCAGGAAATCCCGTTCCCGTGGATATAATAGCGGAAAAACTCGGCGTCAGTGAGAGGGATGTGCGCGACGCGGCAAAAAAACTGCAGGAGCGCTATGCTGAGAAGGGCGGACTGCGTCTGCTGATCTTCAACAAAAAACTGCAGTTGTCCAGCAATCCGGAGTACAAAGACTATGTTTCTTCCGTTCTGAACCCCATTAAAGAACGCGAATTTACCCGTACGATTTTGGAATGTTCTGCCATCATCGCCTATAAACAGCCGATCACGAAAGGAGAACTGGAAACTCTGCGCGGCCTGAACTGCGATTATGCGATCCATACCCTCCTTGATCTTAAAATGATCGAACCGGTCGGGCGGAAAGATGCGGTCGGGCGGCCGATCCTGTATGCAACGACGGATAATTTTTTGAAAAGGTTTAATCTTAACAGTATCGAAGACCTTCCGGATTACGATACATTGATGGAAAGCATAGCAAAACTGCATGAGGACGAGCCGGACTCTTATTTGTACGCAAACAATGTGTACGTCGACAGCGAGGCGGCTGCGCCCGAAGAAAAGGGCGAACAGAAGGAAGAAAAGACGGGGCGTGCAAAAGAAGAACCGACAGCGAACAGGGAAGATCTGCCTGACTTTTTACAGGATCTTGACGACGAAGAAATTATAAAAATCGAATGAAAAAACAAGGGAGCCGTAAAAAAGGCTCCCTTGTTTTTTCATAGACTTCTCCGCGCATGGCGGAAAGGAATACCGGATTTATTTGACTTTTACCGTAAAATCACCGTTTTTTGCGCCGATTTCAATCGTGTTGCCCGGCTGCAGATCCTGGCCGATGATCGTTTTGGCGATCATGGTTTCGATTTTGCTTTGCAGATACCTTTTCAGAGGACGGGCCCCGTATACGGGATCATATCCGTTCTCGATGATCAGATCTTTCGCAAGAGGGGTGATTTCGAGTTTTAACTGTTTATCTTCCAACCGAGAGGACAAATCTTTGATCAAAAGATCGATGATCTTTGTAATGTTGTCCTTTGTAAGCGGTTTGTAATAGACGATTTCGTCGAGCCTGTTCAGAAATTCAGGGCGGAAACTCTGTTTGAGCAACTGCGAAACTTTTTCTTTCGCATCTTCCGAAATTTCCCCGTTCTCGTCGATTCCGTCCAAAAGATAAGCGGAGCCGAGGTTTGAGGTCAAAATAATGATTGTATTTTTGAAATCTACCGTCCTGCCCTGAGAGTCTGTAATCCGCCCGTCGTCGAGAACCTGCAAAAGAATGTTAAAGACGTCCGGATGCGCTTTTTCGATTTCATCGAACAGCACGACGGAGTAAGGCTTCCTTCGCACGGCTTCCGTCAGTTGTCCGCCTTCATCGTAGCCCACGTATCCCGGAGGCGCACCGATCAGACGGGACACGGAGAATTTTTCCATATACTCCGTCATATCGATCCTGACAAGGTTATGTTCGTCGTCGAAAAGACTTTCGGCCAACGCCTTGGCAAGTTCCGTTTTGCCGACGCCGGTAGGCCCGAGGAAGAGGAATGATCCGATCGGTCTGTTCGGATCGGCGATGCCTGCGCGGGAACGGAGAATCGCTTCCGAAACTTTTGTAACCGCTTCATCCTGGCCGATGACACGTTTATGCAGGATATCGTCGAGATGCAATATTTTTTCACGCTCGCCCTCCATGAGTTTGGACAGGGGGATTCCCGTCCAGCGCGATACCACTTTCGCGATCTCTTCTTCCGTAACGGTATCGCGAAGCAGCGCGCGCTTATTGTTCGTGCTGTTTTTCTGCGCCTCTTCGAGTTTTTTCTGCAATTCGGGCAGACGGCTGTATTTGAGTTTCGCCGCCCGTTCATAATCTCCGACGCGCTGTGCGGCTTCGATCTCGGCATTGACCTTTTCTATCTCTGCCTTCGTGTCGGAAACGGCATGGATATTTTCCTTTTCGTTGTTCCATTGCGCCTTCATAGCGTTGAATTTATCGCGAAGTTCTGCAAGTTCTTTTTGAATGTTGGCCAAACGCTCTTTGGAAAGCGTATCGGTTTCTTTTTTCAGCGCCATTTCTTCGATTTCCAACTGCATGATCTTTCTCGCGATATCGTCCATTTCGGCGGGCATGGAATCGATCTCCGTGCGGATCGTTGCGCATGCTTCGTCTACGAGATCTATGGCTTTATCGGGGAGGAATCGATCGGAAATATAACGGTTGGAAAGCGTGGCCGCGGCGATCAATGCCTGGTCGTGGATCTGAACTCCGTGGAAAACTTCATACCGCTCTTTTAAGCCTCTCAGAATAGAGATCGTATCTTCTACTGTGGGTTCGTCGACCATGACGGGCTGGAAACGGCGTTCCAGCGCGGCGTCCTTTTCGATGTATTTTCTGTATTCGTCGAGGGTGGTCGCACCGATGCAGTGGAGTTCGCCGCGCGCGAGCATCGGTTTCAGCAGATTGCCTGCATCCATGGCTCCGTCCGACTTTCCCGCGCCGACGATCGTGTGCAGTTCGTCTATAAAAAGAATGATTTTTCCCTCGCTTTTTTTGATTTCGTTCAGAACGGCTTTTAACCGCTCTTCAAACTCTCCGCGGAATTTTGCGCCCGCAATCAGAGCGCCCATATCCAAAGCAAAGATCGTCTTGTTTTTCAGTCCCTCCGGTACGTCGCCGCGCACGATTCGCTGTGCAAGCCCCTCGGCGATGGCCGTTTTGCCGACGCCCGGTTCGCCGATCAGCACGGGATTGTTTTTCGATTTGCGGGAAAGGATCCTGATGACGTTTCTGATTTCGTTGTCCCGGCCGATCACGGGATCAAGTTTTTGTTCTTTGGCTCTCTGTACGAGATCAAAGCCGTATTTCGTCAGCGCGTCATAGGTGCTTTCGGGATCGTCGCTGGTGACGCGATCGCTCTTTACCTTTTTCAGTTCGGTCAGGAATGCGTCCTTCGTAATCCCCAAAGAACGGAAGATCGATCGGATATCGTCTGTTTCGTGATCGAATATCGCCAGCATCAGATGTTCTACGGAAACGTATTCGTCGCGCATGGAATTGGCGAGCCGCTCCGCCTCGTTGAAAATTTTGTCCGTAAGAGGGGAGATGTAAATTTTGTCGGGTTCTCGGCCGCTGCCGCTGACCGCCGGGATCTTATTGATCGCAGAGTCGATCAGAGAAAGTAAATTGTCAGTATCAACGCCCGATTTTTTCAGCAATTGCGGAATCAGACCGCCTTCCTGATCGACGAGGGCGTATAAGAGATGTTCGGGCGCAATTTGCATGTTTTGATTTTCAAGCGCAATGCTTTGTGCCGAATTGACGGCTTCCAAAGCCTTTTTTGTAAATTTCTGAGCATTCATTTATATCACCTCCTTATATGAGTTGAACGCCGCTGTTCAGATACTGCAAATATCTTTGTTCTATATCCTGAGTCGTCGCAAAATTGCCGTTGAGATAACTTTTCAGCATATCGTCAAAGGTCGCTATATAATTGCTGATCGCCTTACCGATCTGTTCTTCCGAATAATCAGAGTCGTTCGGCACCGCAAACGTCCGCCAAAACCGACCGTTTTCCATACCGTATGTGATGGCATCCTTTGCAAAAAAGTGTTTGATATAGATATTTTCAAGTTGCATCCAGATTTTGAAAAATCTTGTCAATTCAACGAGCAATTCGGATGATTGTGTACGATAGATGATTTTTAACTGGCCGATCGTTTCTTTGGGCGTGCGGTACATTTCCACTTCGTACCGGATCGTGGGGCGATAGTGGTATTTGAGCGAACTTTTGATGGACATCGTCATGTCGTTCGGTTGGCTGTACAGCATAAAACAATCTTTGCTTCCGATCAGATCTTCAATAATGTCGAAGATGTTTTGAACGTGCTTTTCGGGAGTCGTCAAAGATACGTATTCCGCCAAGATCTGATTGATCATATTGGAGCGGTTTGTATTTTTTTCGTTTGCCAAAGCGTCGATGGCTGCAACAACGTCTTCCGCCAGCATCAAACTGTACATATTCTTTTTCATATTTTTCCTCCTTGTATAAGTTTGTCTATATTATACACTGTTTTATAAATTTGTCAACTATTTTATATAAAATTATCTGCAAATTTTAATTTTTTATGATCTCTATTAAATTGCATTGTGTTTTTAGTCAAAAAGGATTATACTTAACGAAAATAATTGAACAGTTTTCTGTTCAAAGGAGTCTTATAGATGTGTGAACGCTGCCCGCTGAAAAACAGTTTTGCCCGATCCGATCAGATTTTAGTGCTCCGCAATGGAAAAGAATATGCTTATAGCAGAGGAAGTTCCGAATATAACAGCATTCTGTCTGCATGGGATGCGATGCTGGAAAACGCATTTCAAATGCCTGCATTCGGAGTTTGCATTGACAAACTTACGAGGGCGGAAAAAGAAAAGGAGCTTTGGGTCGAATTCGTGTTTTCGGAAAAGAAGGAGCATAACGGCATGCCGTTTGAAAGGTTGCTCGTTGCCGTCAAGCCGGAGTTCCGTGGGTTCAATATAGAAAGATATAACGACGGAGCGTATGGCGGAAGGTGTTTTTACATCGATTTGGGGAAAGAAGATATGCGGTCGTTTTACGATGCGATTTCAAAATTTTAAAAGGAAAGGGGGCGCGGATTACAATCCGCGCCCCCTTTCCTTTTTTACAGATCGATATTGGAATATACGTCTAAAATATTCTCGAGTTTCTTTTCGTCGCTCGCATTTTCCACAAATTTTATATAGCAGTCGCACACGTTGCCGTTTTTATCGAATCCGGTATCACCGCATTTTTTGCAGCGGTATTGGGGGACGAGCATCTCTTCTGTCAGGTGCATTTCTTTCAGCAGCGCTGCCCGTTGCGCTTTCAGACTGCCGAGTTCCTGCTGCATTTTTGCCGCGTCACCGCCCAACGCTTCGGCTCTGGCAAGTTGGATCTCCAAAGATTTGATCGCGTCTTCGTTTGATTTGAATTCCCGATTTTTTCTCGCAATGCCGAGATAATGCGCCGCCTTGTCCTTTGCGCGCTCTCTCAGATTGAAGTAATAATTCTGTACCCGTTTTTTGAATTCTTCGTCATGCTCGCGGCTGTCTTTCCCCTGATAAGTGCCGTATGAAAGCGATGTACCGATCTGATCGGGGCTGTATATGTTTTTGGATTTCCACGAGGAAAGGACCGAGGTCATATAGGGGATCGGGCTCGCCTTGCCCACGGATAGTTCGGCCGCTTTCAAGATCATTTCGTCAGAAAAATTCCATGCTCTCCAATTTTTCAGACAATCTCTGTCCCAATTGTTGACGCGGCGGGAGATCCCCGCCGTTTTCAGAACGGAAGCGAGAAATTCCTGTTCGCGCGCTTCGTTTTCCATATAAGCAACGATACTGTCCGCCGAAACGACGCCCAAAGAGAGAAGTTTCCGAATCAGTTCGTCCATTTTTTCGAAGGACTTTTTTTCTCTGCGGAAACAGTATTTTGCAAGGTTGATCAAAGAAGAATCCTGATACCCCGCGGCGAGCCATCCGCTGACAAAATTATCGATATACGGATCGATGATCTGGCAATATACGCCGAGTTCGCGTGCGATACCGATCGTCAGAGAGCGGATCTCTGTCTTTCTTGTCAGATATTCTTTCATTTCTGCGGCATCAAACTTTTTATTCGCGAACAGTTCGTTCATCGTTTCGTCGAGTTTTGAAATGCCTCCTTTTTTCAGAAGAGAGGCGACGAACAAGATATTGTCCAAGTCAAAGCCCATCTCATCCGTCCATTTGCGCAGCATTTTATAGTCTTCGGGCTCCGGCTTTTTGGAGGATCCCATTGCATGGAGGATTTTGACGATATCGCCGCTGCGAAGTACGTAATCGGAAAGTTTGTTTTCAACTTGTTCGACGGTGGTGACTCCCTCTGCCGCAAAATTCTTTGCGACCTGCAGGATATAATTTTGCGAAATGTTCTCTCCTTTCAGGTCGATGCAATATTTGACGATCAGGATCAGGGCTTCCGGTTTGACGGAATATTGCTCCATGAAAGAAAAATATTTTTCGAATTCACTCGTCGTGATCATCTTTTTCGGCATCAAAGATTGAAGCGCCTTATTGAAATCGGAATATTTTTCTGTCCGAATCCGTTTGGGTTTTCCTTTCGCGTAGTCGGCAGGGAAATATCGCACGGAAAACGGAGATAATGAAACGATCTCCAGTAAGTCGAAATCCTCCCAGAAACGGAAGGAGTCTATGATTTTATTTTCCGGGATCCCCAATGCCCGCGATGCTTCCGCAAGAGTATACTCTTCCTGTACGTTCTGGCACAGATAGAGGCCGAAAATATATACTTTTACGGCATCTCCGTCCGATAAAGCCATATATTTATTGATAAATTGGTTCTCGATATTAGTATAGGAAGAAAGCGAATACTCTCTCGAATACGAACAAAATCCCATATGTAAAACTCCGGCGTAATGCTTGATTTATTTTTACTTTTGCGCTATACTATTATATAAATTATTCGTCGGAAAATCAAGGTTATTTCGTAAAATTTTTCGATCGGAGCAGAAAGAATCGGATTGAACGGGGTCTTATGAGAATTTTGCACACTTCCGACTGGCATATCGGCAAACGGCTGCTGGGAAGGGACAGACTGACCGAACAGGCGCAGGCGCTTGACGAAATCGCGGAAATTTGCGATCGCGAAAATGTGGAGGTCGTCCTTGTTGCGGGGGACGTGTTCGATACCTATCTGCCGTCGGCAGAGGCAGAGGACCTGTTTTATGAAAAAATCAAAAAAATAGCGGGAACCGACCGCGCCGTTCTGATCATCAGCGGAAATCATGACGACAACGTACGTCTGGGCGCCGCGACATCTTTGGCGGAAACGCAGGGTATCTATATCTACGGAAATTTCGGATATGTCCCGAAGGGAAAAGGACACGGAAAAATTACAGTTAAAGAGGCGGGAAGCAATTTTATTGTGTTTTCAGACGGACGCGACGATGTGTTTTTCAATGTGCTCCCGTACCCGAACGAAACGAGATTAAAGGAAGATAAAAATCCGGACGAGACATTTTTTGATAAGATGAAGCGTTGGATCGCGGCGGGACAATCGGCAAACAGAGGCGATCTTCCGTGCGTTTTTCTGTCTCATCTGTTCGTCGCCGGCGGGCGCGTGAGCGAGGGGGAACGGGATATCGATCTCGGCGGGGCGCGTGCAGTTCCGTTGGATTTGCTTCCGCAATGCGATTATGCGGCGCTCGGCCATCTGCATCGCAGCCAGCACTTCAAAAACAATGTTTATTACAGCGGGTCTATTTTGCAGTACGCCTTTGATGAGGCGGGCTTGAAAAAGAACGTCGTTGTGTTCGATCTTACAAAACAGGGCGCGGAAAATATCCGCGAGATCGAATTGCACAGCGGGAAAAAGCTGGTGCGATTGAAAGCGCAGGGTATCGAACAGTCGCTGCCGCTGCTGCCGCAATATCCGGACTGTTTTATCGAGTTGACGATTTATCTGAACGAGCCGCTGATCTCTTCGCAGATCAAGATGCTGAAAGATGCAAACGAGGGACTGATCAGCATCATCCCCGAAATCGGATCGGTGCGGGAAACTTCTCTGCGGTCTTTGAAAAAAAATTTGTCGGCCAAAGAGTTATTTACGGAATATTATAAAGAGTTATTCACCGAGCGGCCTCCTGCGGAATTGGAGGAACTTTTTCTGACCGTAATGGGAGAAGCGGATGAAACCTAAAAGGCTGGAATTTTCGGGAATCAACAGTTTTTCCGAAAAGGCGGAAATCGATTTTACAATGTTGCTGTCCGGCGGGATTTTCGGCATATTCGGCGATACAGGCAGCGGAAAAACGACGATTTTAGACGCGATTGTATTTGCGCTTTACGGCAGAGTGGACCGCGGCGGAACGGGCGGGGAGATCATCAATTATAACTGCGATAAAGCATATGTGATTTTTGAATTTGAAATAGAAACGGATGCCGGACGAAAAATATACAGAGTGGATCGGGAGATCAAAAAAAAGAATTCCCTTCAAAAGTTGGAACTTTCTGAACTTGCGGGAGAAAATGTCAAGTGCATTTCGGAAGGGGTCAAAAATACAAATGCAAAAATAGAGGAGATCATAGGCCTCCCCTTTGAAGATTTCAGAAAGTGTATCGCGCTGCCGCAAGGGGAATTTGCGCAATTCGTAAAAGCGGGCAAGGCGGAAAGGCTGGCTTTGATTTCACGGCTGTTCGGGCTCGAGTTGTTCGGGGAAAAACTGAACGCCGCGATCAGAAAAAGGCATTCCTCGGCAAAGGAGGAACTTTCGCTTTTGCAGGGGAAGTTGAGCGAATACGAGCCCTATACGGACGAGGCTCTGCGCGAACAGAAAGCAGAGTTTGCGCGGCTCAAAAATTCTTTAGACGAATTGAACGGGCATTATACTTCGGAAAAGAAAAATTTCGAGTCGTTCAAGGCCGATTACGAAAAGTTTATTCAATACAATAAGTTCTATTCGGAATGGGCTTTGCTCCAGGCCAAAGACGGAGAAATGAAAGAGCGCGCATCCGTTTACGAGAAGTTGTCCGGAACGGATGAAATTATCAGATTATCCCAAAAAATAGCGGACACCGAAAAGGAAATAAAATTTTATTCCGAGCGCAGTGTAAAAGCGGAACAGGAAAAAACGGCTTTAGAAGAAAAATTGGGAAAAGAGAAGAAATCTGCGGAATCCGCCGGTTACGAGGCCGCTTTATATAAAGTCCGTACATTGCTCGATAATCTTCCTGCTTATCAGTTGGATGCCGCTGAATTTCAAAAACTGAAAGATGAGCGGGAAAAATTGAAAAAGGACTATCAGGATGCGGCAAAGCAAAAGGACAGGGCACAGGCTTTGCTTGAAGAGCAAAAGAAAACGCTTGTAAAATATTCGTTGCCGGCAGAAGAGGGAGATTCTCTTGAAAGTTTGCTGAAAGAAAATCTGGACAGCATATCGCTGCATCAGGAATACGTCTCTTCCTTCGATTATTTTTGCAAAAAATCGGATGAATTGAAGTCTTCTTTCAAGCCAGAGGGGGAACTTTACTTTTGGGCGGAAAAGCAACTTGACGAGAGGATCGAACATTACCGCAATTTGCTTTCGCAAAAAAGCGGCGGGGACGTATCGGAAATTCTTGTCAGATACGAGACGGCGAGGAAACAGAGAGAAGTAGTGCTGGAGGAAAAACATCGCCTTGAAATGGCGATCAGTAAAACGGAAGCGGAACTTCGAGACGCCGATGAAAAGTGCCTGAGGATCACAGAGACCGGGAAAGACGTCAAGGCAAAACTGGATGCAGTGACGGATAAATTGCGTCAATTATTGGGCGAGACATTTACAGGGGATTTTGCGGCGTATGAAAACAAACTGCGCGCAAAGGCAGACAGCCTTGAATCCCAAAAGCGGGCGGCAGACGGCCGGATCGGATCGCTGACGGATGCAGTGCAGAAATCGAATGTCATAATTGCCGAATCGAAGGCAAAAGAGGAATCCTCGCGGAAACAGAAAGAGGAATCTGAGCGCGATCTGTTTGAAAAACTGACTGCGGCGGGATTTGCGGATCTTGCGGAAGCGGAAAATTTATTGAGACAATATCCGGACAGGGAAAAACTGAAAAAGTCGATCGACGAGTACAATTCCCGTATCAAATTTTTGGATGCAAATCTCAGTACACTGCGTCAGGGAGGAGAAATCCGACACGTAGAAGAAAAAGAGTTTTTGGCGAAGAAAGAGGCGTTTGAATCTCTGGAAGCGCAGAAATCGAGTACAGAAAAGGCTTGCGCGGTTTTAGAAAGCAGACTGAAAGATTTTTCCGAAAAACTGAAAACAAAAAAGGAACTGCTTAAAGATAAAGAAAGGGCAGATCATAAACTTGTTCTGATCGAAAAATTGCAGTCGCTGATCCGCGGCAACAACTTTATGGAGTTTGTCGCGGGGGAATATCTGACCGATATTTCCGATGCGGCGACGGAGACATTGCTGAAATTGACGAACGGAAGGTATTTCATCCGATATAATCAAGGCTTTTACGTGGGAGATAATTTCAATTCGGGGGAACTGCGGAGCGTGAATACTCTTTCAGGCGGAGAGACGTTTTTGGTTTCGCTCTCGCTCGCGTTGGCGCTGTCGGCAGCGATCTATGCGAAATCGCTGAAACCGATCGAATTCTTTTTTCTGGACGAGGGGTTCGGCACGCTGGACGAAAAATTGGTGGATACTGTTATGGACAGCCTTGAGAAATTGAAAAATACTCATTTTTCCATAGGATTGATTTCGCACGTAGAGGAACTGAAGCACAGAATAGAAAATAAAATTATCGTGACGTCCGCGACGGAAGGCGGAAGTTCAAAAATAAAAATCAGCGTATAAACGGAGTGTCGGTTTGGCAAACAAAATTTTAACGCCCGTAACTTTATGGAGCGATTTCAACGATCAGCTTCCGCTCGAAGAGGAAGTGATCGAGGAGTCGGAAAAGGAGAAGGCAAAAATTTCTTATATTGCATATTCGGGAAGAGCGATCGGCTCTGAAAGAGTCCGTATTGCCGCTCTTTTTGCGCGGCCTTTGACCGGAGATTCGTTTCCCGCATTGTTGATACTGCCCACCGCGGACAAAACATTTGACGAAGCTCTCGCCCTGCGCTTTGTCGCAAAGGGATATGCGGTGCTGATGCCCGATTACCGCGGCAAGTGGGAGGGGGCTGAAAGATTTACTTCCTATCCGGAAACAGTATCTTACGGCAACTTCGCAGAGGCCGGCGATCGGCTTGTAAGCGTACAGGAAACGGCCAAAGAGACGACCTGGTATGAGTGGGTCGCGGTAGCCCGTTACAGTCTGCAATATCTGAAAAGCAAAGACTGTATTTCGCAGATCGGTGTCATCGGCATCAAAAAGGGGGGAGACGTCGCTTGGCAGTTGACGGCGACTGCGGAAGGGATTTCCTGCGCGATCATTGTCTGCGCGGGCGGCTGGAACGCCTATCGCGGGATTTATAAGTTCGGCGAAAATACGGAACTCAAGATGGATGAAGAACGCCATCGCTTTCTTGCCGGCGTGGACGCGCAGGCGTATGCGCCCTACGCAAAATGCCCCGTTTTGATGCTCTGTTCGACGAACGATGAGGATTTTGACGCAGACAGGGCCTTTGACACTTTTGCGCGCATCAACGAGGCGCAGGAAAAGACTTTCTACTTTTCGGCGCGTTATAACGGGCATATCGGCAATACGGCGATGAACGATCTGGATCTGTTTATCGATAAATATCTGAAAAATCGCGAAGTGTTCATTCCCGGCCCCGCCGAAATCACCATTGACGAGGACGAGGGGGAACTTGTTGCAAAAATCAGTTTCGACAAAAACGGTGAAGTCAAATATTGCGAAGTCTATATGGCAGAAGACAATATGGACGCATCCACGAGAGACTGGGTCCTCTGCGAAAGAAAGTATGAGGATAAAGACGGATATGCGGTTTTTAAAATGAATGCATATAACAATGCTAAAACCGTTTATGCTTTTGCCAAAGCAAAGTACAGTTGCGGCTTTGCAGTATCTTCTAAGATTGCAGTAAAAAGGTTGGAGAAAACGTATTCCAATATGTGCCCGCAAAGCAGGATCCTGTACAGCAGCAAAAACGGGACAGACAGTTTTACGCTCGACCAATACGACAATAATGTATTGGCGGACTGCTTTTTGGACAACAGCGTAAAACCGGTATATCTTGTCGAGGGACCGTTCGGGATCAGGGGCGTTTATTCTTCTTACGGACTCCGCTCTTACCGACTCAACGATCCTCGGTTTTCTCCTGGCGAAAATGCAGTCCTGAAATTGGACGCTTATTCGGAAAAGCCGACTGCTCTGCACGCGGCAATCTATATTGTAAGAAAAGAAGAAAAATTGAAATATACCTGCACGCTTCGTCTGCCGGGAGGAGAAGCCTGGGTCAACCTGATCCTTAATGCAAAAGATTTCAAAAACAACGTGAACAGGCCATTGTCCCATTTCGGAGAAAGTACGTACATTACATTTGACGCGGAAGACTGTTTTTGCATCAATAATTTTTTGTGGATTTAAAAAATTCACTCTATTTTCTTTTAGTTTTGATAGAAATATGATATACTCGATAGGCGACAAAGTTATTACGAAAAAGAAACATCCTTGCGGCAGCGACGTTTGGACGGTCGTCAGGACGGGGGCTGATTTTAAAATAAAATGCGACGGATGCGGCAGGGTGGTTATGCTTTCCGCAGAGGCTTTCCGCAAAGCCGTGAAGAATGCAAGGAAGGATTAAATGCAGGAAAATTCATACAGCGATCTGCTGGAAAACAGGAGAAATCCGAACGGCGAAATCATTTCGGCTTTCAAATTTGTCATTACCCTTCTTGCGATCTGCCTGTGCCTGACAATATTGTTTACGGACATATATAACGTGGTGATCGTACAGGGCGATTCTATGATGGATACGCTGTATGAGGGGGATTACCTTGTTATTGACAGGACCAGGACACCGAAACGCGGAGACATCGTGGTTTTGGATCGCGAGGAGACTGAGGATGACGGGGATAAGGTAATAACGGTAGTCATCAAGCGCGTGATCGCTTTGCCTGGCGATGTGATTTATACGGAAACGGACGCAAACGGAAATACTTTCCTTTGGCGGCAGTGCAAGGGAGAGAGCGAGGCGTCCGTGGTGGAGGAGGCTTATCTAAAAGACGGATCGGATTGGGGAAACAGAAGCACGATCCCAAAGACGGGGATTCCTATCCCTGACGGCTGCCTTTACGTTATGGGCGACAACCGAAAAATCAGTTATGACAGCAGAGTATACGGCGTATTGCCGCTTGACAGCGTGGAGGGGGTCGTGATCCCATGGTCGATTAAAATAAAAGACCGTTTGACAAATTTTTTTGACTTTTTCAATTTCAGATGATCGGAGGTATTTATGACAACTGACAACGGAATCGTTATCACTTCGGACAGCACATGCGATTTGGGGAACAGATTAATTTCCGAGAACGGAATACGGATCATGCCCTTGACCGTAATGCTTGGCTCTAAGTCTTATAAGGACGGAATCGACATAACTCCGGACGACATATTCAATTTCTTTGAAGATACGGGAGAATTGCCCAAAACGGCGGCCCCGAGCGTCGAAGATTATGAAAAATTTTTCGAGGGCATTGTGAATGAGGGAAAAGATGTCATCCACTTCAATATTTCTTCAAAAGCGTCCGGGTCGAACGGGTTTGCCGTTACGGCGCAGAAAAAGTTCGGCGATAAAGTAAGGGTGATCGATTCGCTGGCTCTTTCTACAGGGCAGGGGCTTTTGGTTATGAAGGCGTGCGATTTAAGAGCGGAAGGGAAATCGGCTGCCGAAATTGAAAATATAATAAACGATCTGAGGAAAAAGGTGAATACCTCTTTTGTTCCGGATACTCTGCTTTATCTCTATAAAGGAGGCAGGTGTTCCACCTTATCTTATTACGGCTCTAAAGTCCTTTCCATCCACCCGCAGATTTCGATGAAAGAGGGACAACTTTATCCGAAAAAGAAATATATCGGTAAAATGTCCCGCTGTCTGAAAAATTACGTCAAAGATCTGGCGGAAGAGTATAAAAGTTACGATACGACCCGCTGTTTTATTACGCACAGCGGATCGGAACCGGAACTTGTGGAAGAGGTCAGGCAACAGGTCAAGGAATTTTTTCATTTTGACGAAATTATCGAAACGGTTGCCGGAAGCATTATTACAAGCCATTGCGGCAAAAATACTTTGGGCGTTTTGTTTATTTGCAAATAATTACACGGAGTTGATTTATGGACGTCATTTTTGATGATAACGATCTGATCGGAGCCTACAAGCAAAAGAGAAAGATCTTTTGGTTTTATATGCTGATTGTGGCCCTCTATGCGGCGATTTGCATTTTCAGCATCGTATATTATGTCGGGCTGCCCTTTGAAGACCCGATGCAGGCACTGCCCAAATGGCTCGTTTGGGTCTCGTCGTGTGTGTTTATCATATTTTCCTACATTTATTTGGGGATCAAATTTCACAGAGCGCGCCGCTATTATAAACTCATTTCCTATTTGTCTGTCGGGATGAAGCAGGTCAATAACAGCATATTTCTTCGTTACGAAGAACCGGAGTTGAAGGACGGCGTTGATTTCCATGTACTGATCATGTCGGAATGGAGCAAGAAAAAATCGGAATATATGGACAGAAAAATATATTCTGACTTTGAAAAGCCCCGCCCTCAATTCCAAAGCGGGGATAAGGTGAGATATCTTTCTCAGGGAAACGTGATCGTGGAATACGAGGTGGTCGGCCACGATGATGATTTTGTTGCAGAAAAAGAGCAGGAAGACAAAAAGAAAAAACCTATCAGAATGGGAGCGATTTAATCGATTATGCGTGCAGTTGTTACGGTTACGGGAAAGGATAAAAAAGGAATTATAGCAAAAGTCAGCGCGTTTCTTGCCGAAAGAAACGTAAATATCGAAGATATCAGTCAGACGATCCTGCAGGATTATTTTGCAATGATCATGCTGGTCGATATCGGCAATATCACGATGGAACTTGCCGACCTTGCGCATGAATGCGAAAAGCTGGGCGAAAGTATAGGGATGTCCATCCGCTTGCAGCACGAAGCGATTTTTAACGCGATGCATAATATTTGAGGCTTGTTACGGGTGCAGAATTATGTTTAACAAATACGACGTACTTGAGACAATCGATATGATCGAGCGGGAGCATTTGGATATCCGGACGATCACTATGGGGATTTCATTGCTTCCGTGTATCCGCGAAAAGGCGGAAAATACGGCAGAGGCCGTTTACGATACGGTCATGCGCAAAGCAAAAGATATCGTGAAGGTCGCGGCGCAACTTTCGGGCGAATACGGGATTCCGATCGTCAATAAGAGAGTTTCCGTTACGCCCGTCAGTTTGATCTGCGCGGCTTATCCGCAAAAAGCGGCGGTCATCGGGCGCGCATTGGACCGCGCGGCAAAGGAATTAGGCATCGACTTTCTCGGCGGGTATTCCGCGCTCGTGCATAAAGGAACCGCCGATTACGAAAAATTATTTATAGAAAGCATCCCGGAAGTTTTAAGCAGTACGGAGCGCGTGTGTTCTTCCGTCAATATCGGCTCGTCCAAATCGGGCATCAATATGGACGCCGTCAAACAAATGGGGGAGATCGTAAAACAGACGGCCGAGATGACGAAGGACCGCGACGGACTCGGCTGCGCAAAACTTGTGGTGTTTGCCAACGCAGTAGAGGACAATCCTTTTATGGCTGGGGCGTTCCACGGCGTGGGCGAAAGCGGTACGGTGATCAACGTCGGCGTTTCCGGACCGGGCGTCGTCAAACACGCACTGGAAAGTATTCCGGATGCAAATTTAACGGAAGCATCAGAGACCATTAAACGGACGGCTTTCAAAATTACGAGAGCGGGACAGTTGATCGCGAAAGAGGCTGCAAAACGGCTGGGGGCCGAATTCGGCATCGTCGATCTGTCCTTGGCGCCGACCCCCGTCATGGGAGACAGCGTTGCGCACATTTTGGAGGAATTGGGATTGGAGTGCGTAGGGGGGCACGGCTCGACCGCGGCCCTTGCGATGCTCAATGACGCAGTCAAAAAGGGCGGCGTTATGGCAAGTTCTCACGTCGGCGGACTTTCGGGCGCATTCATTCCCGTCAGCGAAGATATCGGCATGATCAATGCGGCAGAAAAAGGGCTGCTCAATATCGATAAACTGGAAGCGATGACCGCCGTATGCAGCGTGGGGCTCGATATGATCGCGATTCCCGGAAATACGCCCGCTTCCACGATTTCTGCCATCATAGCAGACGAGGCTGCGATCGGAATGATCAATAATAAGACGACGGCGGTAAGAGTAATCCCCGTTCCCGGAAAAGACGTGGGGGACAGCGTGGAATTCGGCGGTTTGCTCGGCAGAGCGCCGATTTTGCCCGTGAACAAATCGGACAGTTCAAAATTTGTCAACCGCGGAGGCAGGATCCCTGCGCCCATCCACAGCAATAAAAATTGACGAGGCTTTTATGGAAAGAAATCAGGTCGAAGACAAGTACAAGTGGAAAACGCAAGATATTTTTACTTCGGATGAAGAATGGGAAAACTGTTATGAGCAGGCAAAAAAACTCATTTCGTTTTCGGAGTTTGAGGGAAAATTGGGAGAGGCTGACATGTTGCTCGCTTTTTTCCGTAAACAGGAAAAAGTGGGGCGCATGCTCGAACGGTTGCATTTGTACGCGCATATGCGGCACGACGAAGACTCCCGCATTGCAAAATATACGGCGATGCAGTCTAAGTCGATGTCCTTATATGTCAGTTTTTCCTCGGCTGTTGCGTTTTCAGAACCTGAATTGACCGCTTTGCCCGATTCTGTCCTTGAAAGTTATGCAAACGACAAACAGTTTGAAGACTATGATTATTTTTTCAGGCAACTGATCAAAGGGAAGGAGCATATTCTTTCTGCCGCAGAGGAAAAAATTCTCGCGCAGGGCGGCGAAATGTACTCGCAGTTCCAAAATATATTTTCAATGATCGACAATGCAGATCTTCGTTTCGGACAGATTGAGGACGAAAACGGAAATGCGATTGAACTTACACACGGAACTTATGGGGTCATTTTGCACGGAGAGGACAGAAATCTGAGAAAAAAAGCGTTTGAACAGTACTATGCCTCGTATATCGGCATGGTAAATACGATCGCGGCAACGTATTTCGGGAATGTCAAAAAAGATGTTTTTCTGTCTCAGGTGCGTAAATACGGGTCCTGTCTTGAACGCGCATTGCAGAACGAAGACGTACCCGTAACGGTTTACGAAAATTTAATTTCTTCCGTCAATGAAAATTTGGGCGCCATGCACCGATATATCGCGCTGCGGAAAAAACTGTTGCATTTGAACGAGCAGCACATGTATGATATTTACGCGCCGCTCGTCGCGGATGCTGAGATCAAATTGCCGTACGAAGACGCTTGCGAACTCGTTATGAAAGGGCTTGCTCCGCTCGGCCAAAAGTATATCGACTTGCTCCGCAAGGGCTTTTCGGAAGGTTGGGTAGACGTGTGCGAAACGACGGGGAAACGGAGCGGCGCATACAGTACGGGAATTTTCGGCCTGCATCCATACGTTTTATTGAACTATCAGAAAACCACGCACGACGTCTTTACGATTGCACATGAAATGGGGCACTCTTTGCATACCTACTTTTCCAATCAGGCCCAGCCGTATGCGAAGGCGGATTACAGGATTTTTGTTGCGGAAGTTGCGAGCACGGTCAATGAAGTGTTGCTTCTGAAATATATTTATTCGGAAAGCAAAGATAAAAATCTGAAAAAGTATCTGCTTAACTACTATTTGGATACGATCAGAACAACACTGCACAGACAGACGATGTTTGCGGAGTTTGAATCTGAAGCGCACGCAAAGGTAGAAAAGGGAGAGCCGCTTACAAGCGAAAATTTGTGTGAAATTTATCTGGCTTTGAATAAAAAGTATTATGGCGATTCTATTGTTCACGACAAAGAAATTGCATACGAATGGGCCAGGATCCCTCATTTTTATACTTCATTCTACGTATATAAATATTCCACCGGCATTATCAGCGCGATCTCTATCGTGCGCCGCATCCTCAGCGAAGGAGCGCCTGCTGTCAAAGATTATATGAAATTTTTATCGTCCGGCGGAAGCGACAGTCCGGCTGAACTTTTGAAAATTGCCGGAGTGGATCTGACGAAGAAAGATGCTTTCAGCGCCGCAATGCTGGAATTTGAAGATACGCTCGCTCAATTTGAAAAATTATGCGAATGAGTGGCTGAAAACAGCCGACAGGGGATATAATGGCAAACAAAGTAAGTGTGTTACCCAATAATTTGGAAGCCGAACAGGCGTTGCTCGGCTGTCTTTTGATCGACGTCGAGACGCAGACGGATATTTTGGATAAATTATCGGAAGATGATTTTTATCAGGAATCCCACAAACTGATCATCGGCGCGATGAAGGCGGTTTTTAACGCGCGCAAGCCCGTGGATCTTGTGACTTTGGCGGATCAACTCGAAACGGATAAAAGCCTCGATAAGGCGGGCGGTCTGAGTTACATCACCGATCTTGCCCAGATTACGCCTTCGGCCGCAAATTATAAATATTATTTGGAAATCGTCAAAAGGGACAGCATCAACCGTCGCCTGATCCGCGCCTCGCAGGATATTATCGAGATGGCGCAAAACAGTTCGGATTCTTCCGACAGTATCGCGTTTGCGGAAAAATTGGTCTTTGATATTTCCAAAAAATTAGACACGTCGGCGCTGGTCGATTTGCGTGAGGACGACAGTTACGATAAAGTTCTGAGTAAATTTGAAACGATCTCGACGGATCCTAACGCCCTGCGCGGGGTCAAAACCGGCTTTACCAAACTCGATAAAATTACAAACGGTCTGCAAAAGTCAGATTTTATCGTCCTTGCGGCCCGCCCCGGTGTCGGAAAAACGACGATCGGTATGAATATCGTTGAACATGCCGCGCTCTTTGACAACAAAGTGTGTGCGGTGTTTTCATTGGAAATGCCGCGCGTGCAACTTGCGCAGAGACTCTTGTGCTCGGCGGCGAAGGTGAGCATGTCAAAGGCAATGGCGGGTGAATTGACGCAGAGCGACTGGAAAAAATTGTGGAAAGCGAGCGCAGAACTGAAACAGGCCAAAATTTATATAGACGACTCTTCCAAGATTTCTCCTGCTGAGATCCTTTCAAAATGCCGCCGCTTAAAGGCGCGAAAGGAAGGTTTGGATCTCATTATGATCGACTATATCCAGTTGATGGGCAGCGGCTCAAGACGGATCGAAGAGAACAGGCAACAGGAAATTTCGACGATCACGCGCAATCTGAAAATAATGGCAAAAGAACTTGACGTTCCCGTGCTTGCGCTTTCACAGTTGCGAAGAATTTCTTCCAAAGAAGAGCCCCAGTTGTCCGATTTGCGCGAATCGGGGGCAATCGAGCAGGATGCGGATATCGTTATGTTCATACATAGGCCGGATGTTGCAGCGACCGAGGAGGAAATCAAGAGCGGCAGGGTGATCAAGGATGCGGCGGATCTGATCATTGCGAAGCATCGAAACGGTGAACTGGGCAGAGTAAAACTGCGTTTCCGCGGAGATCAGGTGCGTTACGTAAATCCGCCCCCCGGATTTTTGCCGGATGAGCCGCAGGACGGTTCTAAATTGTCTTCGGATGAAGACGTTCCTCCCGAAGATGATTATGAAGATGAATTTGAACCGGAGGATGAGAGCCGCTTTGACGATTTCGGAGAGGATGAAAGATGATTACCCGTATTATGGACATCGACGAAAATTCGCTCGCTTTGTCAAAGGAGATTTTGGAAGGAGAGGGGGTCGTCGCTTTTCCGACTGAAACAGTGTACGGACTCGGTGCCGACGCGCGTTCCGAAAAAGCAGTACAGAGCATTTATCAGATCAAAGGAAGACCGTCGGATAACCCGTTGATCGTTCATATTCATAAAGACTTTGATTTGAATTCGTTGGTGTTTGACGAGATGCCTTATGCGAAAAAATTGCGTGAAGCGTTCCTGCCTGGGCCGTTGACGCTCGTTTATAAAAGTCGCGGCATGGTCTGTAAAACGGTTTCTTGCGGTTTGGACACTTTGGCGATCAGAGTTCCGTCTCATCCCGGTGCACAAAAATTTTTAAGATATGTCAATATACCGATCGCGGCGCCTTCAGCCAATCTTTCAAAGCATATCAGCCCTGTTTCCAGTGCGCATGTATATGAGGATTTGGGCGGTAAAATCCCGCTTATTTTAGAAGGGGGACAGTGTAGCGGCGGTATAGAGAGTACTGTGTGTGACGTAACCGGAGAATATCCCGTTATTTTGAGAAGCGGATTGGTTTCCGCAGAAATGATCAGAGAGATTGCGGGCAGATGCGAAACATATATCCCTCGTTCGGGAGAACAGGTACGTTCGCCCGGCATGAAATATAAGCACTATGCGCCGAAATGCAAAACTTTCCTTTTTGAGGAGAGGGAGGTTTTGCAAGCGGTTGACAAATTTGCACAACTTTCCGCTCTCGGTAAAAAAGCATTCATTTTATGCGAAGACGGATTCAAACATTTTTTTCCTGAAAAAAGCGTTCTTAATTTAGGTAAGTCCGCCAAAGACATGGCGGCTAATTTATACAAACTTCTCCATGAGGGGGAAAAAAGCGCCGACTGTATCATAGCGCTCGTGCCTGAAAGCAGGGAGGGGATCATGGCGGGCGTTATCAATCGTTTGACGAAAGCCTGTGCGGAAGAAACAGATGAAACGTAAAAAAGTTTTGTTTATATGTACCGGAAATACATGCCGAAGTCCGATGGCCGAGGCGATTTTCCGGACGGAGATTAAACGCAGGAAAATTAAATTTGTAGACGCAGCGTCGGCGGGGATTTTTGCCGAGGGCAGTACGCAGATCAATGAAAAAAGCGCTGCTTGTTTGACGGCGTTGAATATAGATTTTTCAAAATTCCATCCGCGGCAACTGAAACATAAGATGATAGAGAGCAGTTTTCTCGTAATTTGTATGACGAATGCCCAAAGCGAGTTGCTGAATTCATTTGAAAATGTTCACTCTATCGAAGAAATCGTGGGGTTTGAAATTCCTGATCCCTATGGACAGAGTATGTCCGTTTATAAAAAAACCGCTGAATTGATTCAGACGGCTGTCAATTTGATAATAGACAAATATTTTATCGAAAACGATACGCAAGGAGTATAAATATGAAAATTGCAGTAGCATGCGACCATGGCGGACTTGCTTTGAAAAAAGTACTTTGCAAACATTTGGAAGAAACGGGATATTCCGTTGAAGATTTCGGAACAAATACGGAAGATTCATGCGACTATCCCGATTACGCTTTACCTGCCGCTGAAGCTGTGGCTTCCGGTGTCTGCATATATGGAATTTTGATTTGCAGCACGGGGATTGGGATCTCCATTGCTGCAAATAAAGTAAAGGGGATTCGTTGCGCGCACTGCCATGATACTTATTCGGCAAAATATACGCGCTTGCATAACGATGCCAATATGCTTGCTTTCGGTCAAAAAATCATCGGAGAGGGTCTTATGCTCGAAATCGTCGATACTTTTCTTAAAACGGGGTTTGAAGGCGGCAGACATCAGAGAAGAATCGATAAAATTTCGGCAATTGAAGCTAAATACAGCAATTAATTGCCGCAAAAAATTAAAAAGAGGGGAATGGCAATTTATTTATGAGCAAAATTAAAAAGGCTGTTATACCGGCTGCCGGATTCGGAACGCGATTTTTACCGATCACCAAATCGGTGTGCAAAGAAATGTTGCCCATCGTCGATAAACCGACGCTGCAATACGTGGTGGAAGAGGCCGTTGCGGCAGGCATGCGCGAAATCCTGATCGTTACGGGGCGGAATAAAAAAATTATAGAAGATTTTTTTGATTACACCCCCGAATTGGACGCTCTTTTGGAAGAAAAGGGGCAGGAAGATCTTTTGGCTATTTCCCGCAAAATGGAAAATTTGGCTGATATATATTTTGTGCGTCAAAAACATCCCGTAGGTTTTGCGGATGCAGTAAACTATGCAAAAGTATTTACGGGCGATGATCCTTTTGCGATTCTGTTGGGAGATGATCTTATCTATACCAAGGAGGGGCAAGTGCCGGGAATCGGACAGTTGGCCGATTCTTTTGATAAGACCGGAAAAACGACGGTTGCTCTGATGACGGTACCCGATTCGCATATCAGCAAATATGCCAACGTCAAAGCAAAAAGAATTGACGAACGCCTGTATTCTATCGACGAGATCGTTGAAAAGCCATTATTAAAGGATAAATTTTCTAACGATGCGGTGATCGGGCGATACGTTGTCGATAAAAATATTTTTAATGCAATTTCCAAAACGCATCCGTCAAAATCGGGAGAAATTTATTTTACCGATTCGCTCGGCCTTTTAGCGCGGGAGGGAAGTCTTCACGGGTACAGGTTCGAGGGGATTCGTTATGACGCCGGAAACAAGTTGGATTATATGAAAGCAAACGTCGAGTATGCCTTAAGAGATCCGGCTTTGGGCGGCGATTTTATGGATTACTTAAAACATCTGATCAAGGGTACGGAATGAAACTGAAATTAACGAACGCAAGGATCATGATCCGGCCGGACCTGCCGATTATCGAAGGCGATATTTGTATTGAGGGCAAATATATTTTTTCTGTCGGGAAAGAAGAGCGGGATTTTCAAGCAGAACGCATCATAGATTGCAACAAAAATCTCGTAATGAGCGGTTTTTGCAATGCGCATACACACGCAGCAATGAGCCTATTCCGCGGGATCGCTGACGACTTGTCTTTACAAGATTGGCTGTTTGAACGCATTTTTCCCATGGAAGACCGTCTCACGCCGGACGACGTCTATTGGGGAACAATGCTGCAGGTGGCGGAATTTGTCAAAAACGGCATTACCTGCATTGCGGACATGTATTTTTTTACCGATGAGGTCTATGCCGCTGCCAAAAACGCCGAATTGTGTCTAGCTCTTTGCTGTGGTTCAAATTCTGAATCTAATTACGATATCATCAAGTTTATCGAGGATTCATGCGATAAATATAATACTTTGTCTGACAGAGTTCGCTATTTTCCCGGGCTGCATGCGGAATACACTTGTGAAGGAAAGCTGATCGCGGCAGTTGCGGATTTTGCGGCAGAAAATTCTTTGCCTACTTATATCCATCTTTCGGAGACTTTGAAAGAAGTCGGCGAATGTACGGTGCGGCACGGCGGACTGACACCGCCGCAATATTTGCACAAACTCGGTTTTTTTGAGAACGGGGGCTTGGCCGCGCACTGCGTATATACCGACAAAGACGATCTTGCCTTACTGAAACAGAGCAACGTCACTCCGGTCATAAACGGCGCGAGCAATCTGAAATTGGCGTCAGGAGTCGCTCCCGTTTATTCGATGTTGCAGGCAGGCATGAGACCCGCCCTCGGAACGGACGGCTCGGCAAGCAATAACGCAACTTCTATGTTCCGTGAAATGTACCTGTACTCCTGCCTGCAGAAGGAAACCATGAAAGACGCCTCCGCCGTAGGGGCGGAAGCCGCTTTATCTGCGGCAACGGTTGACGGTTATGAAGCATTGGGGTTTAACGGAGGGAGTATAGAAAAGGGAAAATTTGCCGATCTTATTTTGGTGGATTTGAATTCGCCGAATATGCAGCCGCTTTCAGATATACGGAAAAGTTTGGTTTACAGCGCGGATACGTCTTCCGTTTTGATGACGATCTGCGGAGGTAAAATCGTTTATGAAAACGGGAAGTATAATATCGGCGAATCATTGGAAAAAATTTATTCGGAATGCAATAAAAGAGTAAAAAGACTTTCCGCTTTCTGAAAAGGACAGAAATATGGATAAAGTTTGGGAAACATTAAAAGAGATCGGGACCGATTTTGTACAAAACACCGGTCTTGCAATCATCCGCACGATTGCCTTTTTGATTTTGGGCATCATAGTCATAAAAATCGTACAAACCATCACAAGACGCGCGACTTTGAAGAGCAGATTGGACAAGTCGGCGGGCTCTTTCATAATTTCAATCGTGACGGTGATCCTTTACGTTTTGCTCGTCGCTTTTTTGATCAGTTCGCTCGGTTTTTCTACAGCCGGTATTATCGCTGCCTTTTCCGCCGTCGCGCTCGCGGTTGCCCTTGCCCTGAAAGACAGCCTTGCAAGCCTTGCCAACGGCGTTATCATTATTTTCTCCAAACCGTTCAAAAAGGGCGATTATGTTGAAATCAACGGGGTAGACGGACTGGTTCAGGATATAAGACTGTTCAATACGAAAATTTTGACGTACAGCAATGAAGAAATCATAATACCAAACAGCGAAATTTTGGGCTCATCTCTCATAAACTATAGTTCGATGCCTTTACGACGCGTCGTGATCGATCTTCCGCTTCCTTACGGAATCGATATTAAGAGCGTGAAAGAAATAATTCTGAAAGGCGTTTCGGATTATGTTCACGTGGTTCAAACTCCCGCGCCGTCCGTTGTTTTAAACGGATATGGGGAAAGTTCTTTGAATTTTTCCGTCCGGGCATGGACGCCGACGGAAAATTATTGGGACACTTTGTACGATCTGTACGAGATCATTTTTAATAGACTTCGAGAAAACGGCATCGAAATTCCTTATAATAAATTGGACGTAAATATCATTTCTAATGTCTCGGAGCAGAAAAAAGAAATTTCTCATGGAGCGGACGAGGTATGAATCTGAGACTTTTATTTGAATACATTTTTTACGCAGTTATTATCGTGATCGGACTGATCGTTTTGGGCGTCATCAAAAAAAAGAACCGCCTGCCGTCACATGCCGAATTCAAAAGACAGTTAGTCGCTCTTCTCGACAAACTTAAGACATTCAGAAAAACCGAACAGGAAGAAGAAAAAAGCAATTATGATTTTTTTAAAAAAATTGCAGATCTGATCTATCAGGCAGACAAACTGATTTATACTTCTTCCATGATGGCAAATACGGAGCGCGACGTAGAGATCGACAGCGTTTCGACCATGATTGAAACAGCAAAAAATGATTTGCTCCCTTATAAATTCGGAAAAAAAGATAAAGACGATTCCAGCGGCCTCTGTGATGCAGAAAAAAAGTTGGAAGAAGCGGTATCTGTCTTAGATAAAATTTTGGCGCGTGACATAAAATTAAAACAAAAAACCTGACTTATTATGCAAAAGACGATCATTGCCATCGGTGGCGGAGAACTAAAATCAAAAGAGACGTTGAAAATAGACGGTTATATCGCGGATAAGGCCAAGGCAAGCGCCGTGGGGCGAAGGGCTTGCGGACTTTTTATACCGACCGCAAGCCATGACAGCATGCCTTATTTCAACAGTTTCAGAAAAACATATACTTCTGTCTATGATATAAAAGTTGATGTCGCCCTCAGTGTTTATGGGGAAATGAGTTTTGAAAAACTGGAAGAAAAGTTTCATAACGCTGATTTTATCTATATAGGCGGAGGGGATACCGTTTTTATGCTTCGTCATTGGAAAGAATCGGGAATGATGGGGCTTATTCGCGACGCTTATGATCGCGGCGTCATGATCTGCGGGTTATCAGCCGGCGCCATTTGCTGGTTCGAGGAAATGTATACCGATTCACCGCTGGAGGGCGTTTCGGAAAAATATTCGATTTTCCCCGGATTAGGATGGATAAAAGGTATAATTTCTCCGCATTACAACCTTCGTTTGCTTGACTTTAACGAAAAAATAAAATATAATAATAGCGTTGCGGTTGGATTGGAAGATTGTTCCGCAATTGAAATCGTTGACGGAGAAATCGTTCGTTCCTTATCATGCGGAGGAAATGCATATTTCCTGAAAAGAGAAGCGGATGCAGTGATCTCTAAACAACTGATCCAACCGAGAATCGATTTATAATGCGAGTGTGGTGAAACTGGCAGACGCGCTAGATTCAGGTTCTAGTGGGAGCGATCCCATGCAGGTTCAAGTCCTGTCACTCGCACCATATTCCGTTTTTTGCGGAATATGGGGGCATAGCTCAGTTGGTTAGAGCGCTCGCTTCACATGCGAGAGGTCGTAGGTTCGAGTCCTACTGTCCCTACCAAAATAACAACGCCGCTAAAAAGCGGCGTTGTTATTATTTTGCTTTCCGGAAGTTAGTTTATGCCCGATTTTGTTTTTGAGGCAAATATCCTTACTTTATGAATTTTTGAAATTTCGGTAAATATATATGATCGATCACGGCGTTTATGCGCAGACCCGAATCTAAATATTCAAAAGATTTTTCAACGACATACTTTTTCAATAGGGTATATTCCGAATATTCAGAATAGGGGATCTCCAACGCAACGGCGGACGAATTTTCACGAAAGAAAGAAAGGATCCTACTTTTCAGACTTTCCAGTCCTATCCCGTATTTTGCGGAGATAAATACGCTGTCTCGCGGAAAACCTTCAAACACCCGAATATTTTCGCATTTATTCATTACTACGATATACGGAATTGAAAACGATAATTCCTCCAAAGTTGATAGCGTCGTTTTTAACTGCCTGTCAAAATCATCCGTTGCATCGCAAACGACTAAAGCGAGGTCTGAGTCGGCTGCGCTTTGCAGAGTGGAGTGAAACGCTTCGATCATGGTATGCGGCAGAGCCTGCAAAAATCCGACCGTATCCGTTATGATAAAATCCGTTCCGTCAATGACGGTTCGGCGCGAGGTTGGGTCCAATGTGGCAAATAATTTATTTTCAGCATAAACGTCAGCCCCTGTCAAGGCGTTGAGAAGAGTGGATTTACCCGTATTGGTGTAGCCGATCAAAGAAATTGTATTGATCGCGTTTTTTTTACGGCGTGAGGATTGCAGCGATCTTCTCGTTTTTATATCAGATAGTTTCTGCTCCAAATAATCGATCCTGAGACGAATATGCCGCCTGTCCGTCTCCAATTGCGTTTCTCCCGGTCCTCTCGTTCCGATTCCGCCTCCGAGACGCGACAGAGCCGCGCCTTTTCCCTTTAAGCGGGGATATAAATATTTTAACTGTGCAAGTTCAACTTGTAATTTTCCTTCGCTGCTCTGTGCGCGACGAGCAAAAATATCTAAGATCAAAGTCGTTCTGTCGATTACTTTGCGATCATCGAGCGCAGCCGAAATATTCAGGGTCTGAGAAGGGGACAACTCCCCGTTAAAAAGAACAGTGATATCATCTAATCCTGCAAGCCTGTCTTTTAATTCCTTGAGTTTACCTTCTCCGACAAAAGTTGCGGGATGAATTTGCCGCACTTTTTGAAACAGGGTATCTATATACAGAGCATCCGCGCTCTCAATCAGCGAAATTGCTTCTGCGTGTTCGGATTTATAATTATCGTTCAAAATCGGCTGTATTATAAATATTTTTTCGATATTTTGCAAATTTTCATTATTCATATAGTACTATGTGTGACATTATTCATTGCCGGACCGTTCTTCACGCAGCCGAACTTTATCCTTTACAGCGCGGCGAGTATCCTCGCTGATCGCCGCATAATGTTTTTTGGTTGTATTTACGTCTTTATGACCCAAAACATCCGCGACTATATAAATATCCTTTGTTTCCCGATAAAGTTGCGTACCGAACGTACTGCGCAGTTTGTGGGGAGAAATATTTTTTAACGGAGTCACAATCCTGCTATATTTTTTGACAAGATTTTCGACCGCACGGATACTGATCCTCTTCTTTTTCAAAGATAGGAATAAAGCGGGTTCATCGGTAGGGGCGTCTTTATCATCTTCTCTTTCCGCCAAATATTTTGCCAACGCATCGGCAACCTCGTCCGAAAAATATAAAATTGTTTGATTTCCGCCTTTGCGAACGACGCGAAAACTGTACGTCGAAAAATCTATATCATCGATGTTCAGCCCGACAAGTTCGCTGATTCGGATACCGGTACCCAAAAACAGGGTAAGGATAGCAACGTCTCTGATTCTCGTCTTTTCATGGAATGCCTGCTGACGATCTGTCATGCCGTTGCCGGAATCGGCACATCTCAGAAGGTCCGCAACTTCATTGACCTCTAAACGTATAATTTCTTTTTCGTGTAATTTGGGCATAGAAATCTTTGCCGCGTTGTTTACCGAAATTTTTTCCTTGTTGAAAAAGTACTTATACATTGCTCTTACAGACGAAAGTTTTCTTGCCTTAGCACGTTCGTTGCAACTTTCTGAATTGCCGTGAAACTGATAATGGCTGAGATAACTGGCAAATTTTTCGATATCGTCGCTCGTAATCGTCTCCAGATCCTGCAAATTCAACTGTTTGATCGGCTTACGAAGCACTTTTTTTTGTACGTAATCAAAAAAAATGCGCAAATCATAGGCATAATTCAGGCGCGTCAATGTGCTGGTCTGATTTTCTATCCCGACAAAATAATTTTCGATAAAAGGAGGGAGTTCGTCCATCAGATATTCTATTTTTTCAAGATTATGCAGATTTCTTTTTTCATAGAAATCCTTTTCGTTTTTAGTAGTAACCATATTCATATTATACCGCAATACAAGAAAAAAAGCAATGATAAAAAAGATTTTTATTAAAAGGGGCAGAGGGAGATTTATAAGCATAAATCAGTCGGCGCGATAAAAAAATCGAGTGAAAGAGGAATTTTGAAGATCCAAATCTATGCGTAAAACACAGGTTTTACGCATAGATACAAGTATTTGAGATAATTTTTCGATATTAAAAAAGTTTTTGATTGCTTATATTTGTATTTTGTAATCGCTTCGTTTTTTTGTATATATTTTTTCGATAGTTTTATTTGTTGACAAATAAAAAAGCCGATTAGGCGTTTTCAGACAGAATATAAAAAAGACAATCCGTTTTTTGGACTGTCTTTTTTATTGTTTTTCACGTCATTTAAGCGATCCTATATACGATCGGCTCATCGGGCGCTTTAACGATTCTGCCTCGGTTGACCGAACCGTTGTTGACTTCATCGATAAATATTTTTGCACTCGCGGCAGGTATTGCCCAACTGACGTTTTCGTATTCGGGCAACGATTCCCGATCAAGCCCCATCGAATTGATTCCGACCACATAACCGTCTGCATCAAACAACGGCCCGCCGGAGTTACCCGAATTGATCGGACAATCGGTCTGTATAAATACATGACCGTATTCCGACAGATAAATTTCTGATCCCGCAACAGATACAATCCCTTTGGATACGGACAAATCGTAAGCCAACGCATTTCCGATAGCAACCACGGGATCGCCGGCAGTTACCGTTTGAGTGTTTAGCGTGCAGATACTTTCAAACCCATCCGATAATAGATCATTATCATCGTAATACCGGAAAGGATTCTTAAATTTCAGAATCGCCATATCTTCCTGCTGATCGTAAGCTATGATATCCATTTCAAAGGCTGCGAGTTTATTTTCGCAAAATCCGTTTTCAAATATACAAAACACCGTAACATCAACATCAACCGTAGCATTTGCCGAAAGATTATTGTTTTCGTTTTCTTCGGTATTTTTATTGATAACGTGCAAGTTCGTCATCACATAGCCGTCTTGAGAAATAATAAACCCAGAACCTTCAGCACCCGTTACAACAGATGTTCCCATAAACTCTCTTGTATATTTGACAACGATTTTTACCGTTTTATATAAATTTTCATCGGCAATTCTTTCGGAGATCGTTGCCTGGTTATTCAAATTTTGCGCAGACGTATCCAATATGACTTCCGAAGACGGATCAATCACCGAAAACTCGTCAAACATGGAAGAAATTTCATCTGTGACGCCTTCGGAAGAGGTTTTTAAGGTGTTTAATTCGCTATGATTCAAAATAATATTCGAATTTGCGCGGTCGCCGATCGGGATATCGATTTTCAAATTTGTCGTTGACAAAAATTCTGAGATCGCAGAAGACGGAACGGCAAATGAAATCCCAAAAGATTCGTTAGCGGCCATCATACCTGTCTTTTCCGCAGGAATATTTAATACCCCTATTACTTTTCCTTCCGAATCGAAAAGCGGCGCACCGGCATTTCCGGAATTCGTCGTTATGCTCGTCTGAATCAAGTAATCCATAGACCCGTTAAAAAATGATTCACCGAAACAATATTCCCGATCGCTGACAGGCTGCGATATAATTCCCTCCGTCATTAACCCCGTAAGATCATCTTCTTCATCCGAAAAAGTTCCGATCGTGTAACAATCTTCTCCATAATGTAAAGATTCTGAATCTGCGAACGTAACGGGCGTCAACCCTGAGACAGCATCTGATATCCGGATGAGCGAAAGATCGGAATTCGACGGCGTTGAATTCCCGCCGGGAAAAATCTGATGAGCAGCCATGTCGCAACTTACCCACTCCGCGCTATAAGAATCTCCGCTGTTCAAAATCACCTGACAACTATAATCAACAATCAAAGACGAGGCCCCGGTTTCAAAAAGATAAACATTATTCCTCGGCAATTCCGCTTCAAAAAGGCTTGTGGCAGTCAAAATATCGCCGTTTTCCGTTAAAATAAGGCCGGTTCCCGTATTGCTGGCCGTTTCGGTCGTATCGCTCCACATGCTTAAACGAAATTCATAAACCACCTTTACCGTAACAACGGACTGAACAGACTGTTCATATAGAGCGGCAAAATCGGCATCGCTATCCGACCCGCTTTTTTCCTGATAGTCCGTTTCATAATTTATATTGCCGTTATACGAGTCAGAAATGTTTTCATCGCTTTCCGACGAACCGTTGTATACTTTCGTGCTGCATCCGATCAGAGCAAACAGCAAAACCGATACTAAAATAAAAACAGCAGAACGCTTAAAAATATTCATGCAGAGGCGCCCCCTTCTTCAATATCCGAATTTCCCGATGAAGCAATCGTCAAAGGGATCACTGTCTGTAATTCTTCGGATACGGTATTTACAAAATCGATCATCAAACTGACGTCGTATACGATCGCTGACTTATAGATATATTCGTAATTGCCTGACGTATCGTCTGAAGATATTATTTTCGAAGCGATACATCCTATCAGATAACCGTTGCGATCGAACACGCCGCCACCGATCATTTCGGGATTGACGGCTGCCGAAATCTGGAAATAGCGATATGTTTTTTGGTTATACTCGATCGAGAAGACGGTCTCGTCAGCCGTTGCGTTTGAAACGATACCTCGTGTTACGGTCTGTTCAGCAGAAGTCAAACGGCTGCCGGTTACGGTAAGATTTCCTAAAGAATTTCCGATTGCGGTACAGACTTCGCCGGTTTCGACCGATATTGCAGATAATTTTGCGGTAAATTGCAATCCGTCGGCAATCGAGGCTTCCGTTTCATCCGTATAATGATAAAAAGTATCGTAAAATTTGAACAGCGCCAACCCAGCATCTTTATCGTAACTGACCGGCTGAATACGGTAATTCGCCGAATCATTATATACAGAAGAAAGCACCGCATAAGAAGAATTCACCTCGCAGTCATATGCGTACGCGGCCGAGTAATGCGTAAGAATATATCCCTGCGAATTGATCACGATACCGGAATATATATTGATATAGGCAGATTGATAACCATTCGAAGTTTTCGGATAAAATGTCGATACAATCGTAACGACTGCCCCCGCATTTTCAGAAACTATAGATTCGTTTTCCGCTTCATCGAGTTGAATAAAATCTTTATAAATTTCTGTCGGAGGTTTTTCCCTATCCAATAAGGACGAACATCCGCAGAAAATAAGCAGCAGCAAAGTCAATGATAGCAGTAAGCATGTCTTTTTCTTCATGTCCTTCGGCCCTTCTTTTTGTTTTTTCATTCTATCCATATTATAAAATATGAATGTGATAATTCAATGTAATGTTCGGCGCAATTTTTGATTTGATTTTATATTATGTCTGTCATAGTACTATATAAATCTACTATATAATCATATTTGAGAGCAATAACCATGAGTTTTCTTGGAGCGACGCCACGTTTAAATATTTTTTCCGTGTGAATACATCATACAGTATGCCATGAAAATGAATATCGAAACGATTATTGCCGAGATTTACAGCGACTATAATTTGTTCTTTATCATTCCTTCTTTCAAAAACGAGACAATTTTTATCGGAAAAGAACTCCCTATAGTTTGAATCTTTAAACAGTTTCAGCGATGAACGCAATTGCCCTAATTTTTGATAGAAGCATAAAAGGTCTTCGTCGATATGTTCCCAATTGAAAGTTTTTCTGCAAAAAGGATCTGCATACCCCTCTGTCCCAGCTTCATCTCCGTAATAAACACAAGGTATTCCAAATAAGGTATATTGAAGGATCGCCGCAACTTTTAATTTTTTGACTGCCGTCGCCCTGTCCTCAGGAGAAAGAGTCATAAGATTCATCTCTTCCTTATTTTTGGCAGGACGATTTCCGAAAACCGTTAAAATTCTTTCCGTATCATGCGTCCCCAGGATGTTCATCAAAGAATCGAGCACACACTTCGGATAATTATCGATCAACATATAGATCGTTTCCCGAAGAAGGTCGGTTTGGCTTGTCTGCACAAACTGAATGATCGCATCCTTCAAGGGATAATTCATGACGCTGTCCAATTCACTGCCCTGAAAATACTTCCGCCTCTTTCCGTAAGCGATTTTATTGGATGCGTCTTCCCAAACTTCCCCGATCAAAACAGCCTGCCGATCTGAGCGTGAGGCGCTTTTCAGACGAATCCTTATCTTTTCTATAAATTCATCGGGCAATTCGTCCGCCACATCCAAACGGAATCCGCCGATCCCATAGCCCATCCAATATTGCAGAACGCCGTGTTTACCGGCAATAAAATCGACAAACGACTCGCAGTCTTCATTGACAGCGGGCAGAATATCGATCCCCCACCAACAATCGTATTTATCGGGGAAATTTTCGAATTTATACCACGCATAGTACTTCGAATCTTTCGACTGATAAGCGCCAATATCATCATAATGACCGTATTTATTGAAATATCGGCTATCGTCTCCCGTATGATTGAATACTCCGTCCAAGATGATTTTAATACCTCTTTTATCACACTCCTCGATCAGTTTTGCAAAATCATTTTTACCTCCGAGCAACGGGTCTATTTCAAGATAGTCCCCCGTATCGTAACGATGATTGGAATAAGATTGAAAGATAGGATTGAGATAAATGACATTTATATGCAAATCGGACAGATAATCCAATTTTTGAAGAATCCCCTGAAGATTTCCTCCAAAAAAATCGTTATTTAAAATTTTTCCGTTTTCGTTTTTACGAAATTCCGGATTTTCATTCCAGCGCTCATGTAAAATTTTTCCTTCCTGTATTGGCGTGTTGCCATGGCGGTAAAACCGGTCGGGAAAAATCTGATACATGATTCCACCTTTGAACCAATCGGGCGTTTCGAAATCTTCTTTGTACACCAAAATCTGAAAAGGCATAACATTTTCAGTCACGATCAGATTCCGGTATTTACCCAGTCCCGCCTTTCGGCCGTTGACGACAAAATAATAAAAATAGAGCCCCGTCTCATCCGCTTGAATGCTCGTTTCCCATCCGTCCCCCGTATTCTGCATATGGAAATATCGAGCCTCGCCCCCGTCCTTTGTCAGGACAAGGAGGCAAGGCCCGACGGAATCGCCGAATACATGAAATGTCACTTTTTCATTTTGTCTGATCCCCCCGGTGATGCTTTTGCAACGAGTATCCAAGGGGTTAAAGTATATGCTCATAAGGATGCCCTTACATCTTCAGTTGTTTGAGATTCCAGATTTTTTCCGCGTATTCCTTTATGCTCCTGTCCGCAGAAAATATACCCGCTCCCGCAATATTATTCAGAGAAATTTTGGCCCAGAGCGATTTATTTTCGCTATAAAGATTTTTCAGTTTCTTTTGCGTTTTGCTGTAAGATTCAAAGTCAGCCATACACATATAAGGGTCCGCAACGGGTGTGCCGGTAAGCAGATAGTTTGCAATTTCCGCAAAAGATTCTCCGTTAAACCCTTTGACGAAACTTTCAATGATTTTCCTGAGTTTCAGATCTCTGTTATAATATTGGCTGGCATTATAACCCTTTGTCCAAAGGTCCTCTACCTCATCCGCTTTGAGTCCGAAAATGAAAATATTTTCCTCGCCGACCTGTTCGCTCATTTCGACGTTGGCCCCATCTAACGTACCGATCGTAATGGCGCCGTTGATCATAAACTTCATATTGCCCGTTCCGCTCGCTTCTTTTCCCGCAAGGGAAATCTGCTCGCTTACTTCCGTGGCAGGCATCAGTTTTTCGGCCATGGAAACATTATAGTCCTCCATATAAACGACATTCAGTTTTTCGTTTATTTTCGGATTTTTTCTGATATCTTCTGCCAAAAACCAAATCAATTTGATGATCTGTTTCGCCATCAGATATCCGGGCGCCGCTTTTGCGCCGAATATGAACGTCTGCGGATGAATATCGGCATCAGGATTTTCTTTCAAATCGTTATAGAGTGCAATGATGTTCATCACGTTCAGAAGTTGCCTTTTGTATTCGTGGAGCCTCTTTGCCTGCACATCGAAGATCGTGCTCGGATCGATCACAATCCCCGCCTTTTTATAGGCATAATCAGAGAATTGTTTCTTTTTGATCGCTTTGATCTCCGTCAGCCTTTTGAGAACGCTTTTATCGTTTTCAAACTTCTTGAATTTTGCAAGTTCTGCAGCATTTTTCACGTAACCGTCTCCGATACAATCGTTCAGAAGATCGCAGAGTTCCGGATTGGATTGGCAAAGCCAGCGCCTGTGCGCAATTCCGTTCGTCACATTTGTAAATTTATCAGGCCAAAGTTGATAGAATCCGCTGAATATGCTGTTTTTTATGATTTCACTGTGCAGAGCCGAAACTCCGTTCACTTTATGTGAGCCTATAACGGACAAATTTGCCATTCTGATCTGCCCGTTTGAAATGACGGACATCCCTTCAATCAAAGCATGCTGACCGGGATATCTGTTCCAAAGATCCGCGCAGAAACGGCGGTTGATCTCCTTTATAATCATATAGATCCTAGGAAGTCGCCTTGCGATCAGATCTTCCTGCCAGGTTTCAAGCGCCTCGGCCATTACCGTGTGATTCGTGTAGGCAAACGTCGCCGTCGTGATATTCCAGGCATCGTCCCAGGTAAAACCGTTTTCGTCCATCAGGATGCGCATCAACTCCGGAATGGCGAGCGCGGGATGCGTGTCGTTTATGTGGATAGCCGCATATTGAGGCAATTTATCAAGAGGGCCATATCTGTGTTTATGGTCGTTGATAATATTCTGGAGGGAGGCCGAAACCAAAAAATACTGCTGTTTCAGGCGCAAAGATTTCCCCTCGTTATGATCGTCAGCCGGATACAAAACTTTTGATATGACTTCCGCTTCGTTTTCTTCCTGCATACAGCGCAGATAATCTCCCTGCGAAAAAAGTTTCATATCAAAGCGCGAAATATTGCGCGCACGCCATAGACGCAAGACGGAAACAGCCTCGCAATCCTTACCGGAAATCATCATGTCATAGGCGACCGCTTCGACCTCTTTATATCCGCCGTAAGTGATTTTAAGTCCGCTTTCGGTCCATTCTTCGTTGACCCATCCGTCAAATTTGACGGTACAGGATTTATCGCTTCTCTGCGTCAGCCAAACCTCTCCTCCCGGCAGCCAGATATCGGGCAGTTCGGTTTGCCAACCGTCTACAAGTTTCTGTTTGAAAAGGCCGTAATCATATCGGATCGAATACCCCATCGCGGGATAATTTCCCGTTGCGAGCGCATCCATAAAACAGGCGGCCAGACGGCCGAGCCCTCCGTTTCCCAGTCCGGCGTCGGGTTCCTGTTCGTAAAGATCTTCCAACGTCAGTCCGAATGCACCGAGGGCCTTCTCATAAGCCTCTCCGAGATCGAGGTTATAAATATTATTTTTCAGGGATCTGCCGAGCAAAAATTCCATACACAGATAGTAAACCCGTTTTCCTTTTTTGCTCTTCATTACCTTATGAAATTGCTGACGCTTTTCGAGCAGAATATCTCTGACGCTCATCACGACGGCTTTATAGATCTGCTCTTTCGAAGCCTCGTTGGGAGAAACTCCGAAATATCTGGATAATTTGCCGCGGATCAGCATCTGCACTTCTTTATCGGTAATGTTTGTCGTACTGCTCATGTGTTACTCCTAAGTTAATTATTTCAACATTTCCCCGTATAATTTTTCGTATTCGAGCGCGGATCTCTGCCAACTGAAATCCACAGACATCACTTTTTTGACGAGTTGTGCCCAAAACTCTTTATCGTTGTAGCAATTGACGGCTTCGCGAATCACGTATAACATATCATATGCATTATAACTCGCAAACGTAAAACCGTTGCCGCCGTTTCCGACCGGTTTGATGCTGTCATAAAGCCCTCCCGTTTCCCTGACGACAGGTACGGCGCCGTATCTGCTGGCGATCATCTGCGACAGTCCGCAGGGTTCGGATTTAGAAGGCATCAAAAAGATGTCCGCACCGGAATAAATTTTACGGGACAAATCCGGATTGAAGGCAATGACCGTAACAAGTTTCCCTACGTATTTGCGCGCCAGATCGCTGAAATAATTTTCATAGGCGGAGTCCCCTTTCCCGAGAATGATGATCTGCACATCCTGCCTTAAAACCTCTTCGATCACCGTTCTGACAAGATCCAACCCCTTATGCGCCACGAGCCGAGAGATGATAGCGATGACCGGGGTGTCCGGTTTTACCGGCAAATTGAACATTTTCTGCAGTTCTTCTTTGCATTTCTTCTTCGGTTCAGGATTTTCGGCGCTGTAATTTGCAAAGATCGCCTTATCCGTTTCACTGTTATACGAGTCCGTATCGATCCCGTTCAGAATTCCGACCAACTTAAATTCATTTCTCCGCACGATCGGATCGAGCCCGTGCGCATAAAACGGATCTTTGATCTCCTGTGCATACCGAGGGCTGACGGTGGAAAATTTTTCCGAACATTCGATAGCCGCCTTCATGAGATTGATGCAGTTATTGTATTCCAACAAGTAGCGCCAGGAATTCGAAATGCCGAACAGGTCTTCCAAAATATCGAGCGAATATTTCCCCTGATATTCAATATTATGAATGGTAAACAGCGCGCGGATATATTGATATTCCGGCCGGAAACAGTAAATCGTTTTCAGATAGACGGAAGCAAGCGCACCCTGCCAATCATGGCAATGCAAGATATCCGGATAAAAATTCAAAAACGGCATGATCTCCATGACGCTGCGGCAAAAATAGGCAAACCTTTCCCCGTCGTCATAATATCCGTAGCAGCCGGGCCGCTTGAAATAATATTCATTATCGATGAAGTAAAAGGTTACTCCGTCCGATTCATAACTGAATATACCGCAATACTGATTTCTCCATGCGAGAGGCACGAAAATATTGCCGATATATTTCATTTTGTTTCTGTAAATCGGGGATATATCCGAATAAAGCGGAATGACAACGCGGACGTCGTAATCCTCATTCTTCGCAATACTCTTGGACAGAGACCCGATGACTTCCGCAAGGCCGCCGGTCGCAATGAAAGGCGTTGCCTCGGAAGCGACAAACAGTATTTTCTTTTTGGGACGGACTTCGATATCCGTGACCGGCGGATTGGGCTCCGATACGGTGTTATGTTCGTTTGTACTGTCGACAATAGCCTGCTGATTCATAGATTTCGGAATTCGTTTCGGCATGATTGTTTCCTCCTTATCGTTTTATATCATGGTGCCTTTCGGAATAAAATACGGCTGCACATCGCATCCGGACAAAATCCTGTTGTCGCGTATCACCACATTTTTGTCTGTAATAATACTGTCCGTAACAACTTTTTCTCCGATCACGGCGTCCTGCATGATGATCGAATTTCTTACGATCGCTCCTTTGCCGATTTTTACCCCGCGGAATAAAATACTGTTTTCGACCGTGCCTTCCACGATACAGCCGTCGGAAATCAAAGAATTTCTGACACTGGAATACGTCCCGTATTTAGAAGGTGCAGAATCTCTGACTTTGGTATAGATATCCCGCGCCCCGAAAAGTTCGTCCCTGATCTTTTTATTCAGCAACTCCATGTTATGCTTATAGTATGCACTTAAAGAATCTATGCTGGCATGATAGCCTTTAAAATCATAAGCATAAATTTTCAGGCTTTTAATATTCCTTAAAAGTATATCCTCTCTGAAACTTTTATATCCCCTCTCAACGGCATTATTGATAAGAGTAAGCAAAAACTGTCTGTTGATGACCGTTACATTGATAAAATATTTACCGCTCGACCCGACCTTCGCCTTCAAATTTATATCCGTAACCCGTCCGCTCTGATCTGTTTTGATAAGCGTAAAATCGGAGGCGTTAAGCAAAACTTCTTCATGGCATACAAGCGTGATATCCGCCTGCTTGTCTTCATGAAAATCGATCACGTCGGAAAGATCCATACGGAAAACCCCGTCACAATCGCTGAAAACGACGTAATCTTCATTTCTTCTGTTCAAAAATCCAGTAATGTTTTTCAGCGCTTCCAGCCTGTTTCTGTAAAGCCCTTCCGTATTGACGGCGCCGAAGGGAGGAAGCAAAACCAGTCCACCAGTCTTTCTTGCAAGATCCCAATCCTTTCCGCTGCCGAGGTGATCCATAAGCGATTGATAATTATTTTTTGTGATCACGCCGACCGTCGTGATCCCGGAATTGACAAAATTCGACAAGGCAAAATCTATCAGTCTGTATCTCCCGCCGTATGGAATGGATCCCATCGTCCTGTGGCGGGCCAGTTCAGGAATGTTTTCATCATGAATATTGGAAAAAATAATACCGACAGCAGACATCAGATCTTCACCCCCGCTTCTATATTTTTATCGATAATTTCTCCGCCTTTTACGACGGCTCCTTTTCCGACCGTGATATTTCTGCCAAGCACCGTGATCCCTTTGCCCTTCTCTTCCCCGACACAGACATCGGAATCCACGACGACGTTTTCGTCAATGATCGAATAGCGAATGCGCGCACCGCTCTTGATGACAGTGCCGCTCATGATGACGCTGTCCGAAACGGACGCCCCTTCTTCGATCACCACGTTGCTGGACAACAGCGAGTTTTCTACGCTGCCGTATACCTCGCAGCCGAGCGCGATCATGGAATTTCTGACGGAAGCATTTGCGCCGAGATATTCGGGGGGAGCCAGCGGATTCCTGGAATGGATCTTCCACTCACTGTCAGACACATCGAACGCCGGATTCTCTCCGAGCAGATCCATATTCGCTTCCCAAAGCGAGTTGATCGTTCCTACGTCTTTCCAGTACCCCTCGAACAGATAGGCGAACATTTTTTCGCCCGCATTCAGCATGGCGGGCAGGACGTCTTTACCAAAATCTTTGGATGAATCGGGATTTTCCTCGTCCTGCTCCAGATACTGATACATTTTTTCGGCTGTGAAGATGTAAATACCCATGGATGCCAAAGTGCTCTTCGGCTGTTTCGGCTTTTCTTCAAATTCATAGATGGATCCGTCTTCGCGCGTATTCAATATACCGAATCTGGAAGCCTCTTTTAACGGAACTTCGATCGCCGCGATCGTACAGTCTGCCTGCTTGTCGATATGCGCTTTGAGCATATCGCTGTAATCCATTTTATAAATATGATCCCCGGACAGAATAAGGACATATTCCGGATTATACATTTTGATAAAATTCAGGTTTTGGTAAATTGCATTGGCCGTTCCTTCATACCAAGCAGATTTTGCCTTTTTCTGATACGGCGACAAAACATGAACTCCGCCGAAATTCCGGTCCAGATCCCACGGCTGGCCATTGCCGATATACTCGTTCAGAACGAGCGGCTGATACTGCGTGAGAACCCCCACCGTATCGATTCCTGAATTGATGCAGTTAGAAAGAGGAAAATCAATGATCCTGTACTTTGCCCCGAACGGCACGGCCGGCTTGGCTATATTGTTTGTCAAAGCATATAGCCGACTGCCCTGTCCGCCTGCAAGCAACATAGCCACACATTCCTTTTTTCTTTGCATATGAAACCCCCACAAAATTATATTGACGGCAAATTTACCGTTTTTTTATAAATCATTCTGTTTTACAAGATAAACGCACGTCAGTTTCGGCAATTCCAAAAGAATGGAATTTTCTTTGCCGTGACTGAATACCTTTTTGGACGTCAGGACCCTCTTATTCCACGAGCCGCTTCCGCCGTACTTCGGGCTGTCCGTATTAAAGACAACCTTATATTTCCCCTGCGGAACGCCGAGGCGATATCCGTCCGCCGAGACGCCCGAAAAATTGATCGCGACTATATATGCTTGTCCTGCGCGGTCCTTTCGCATAAAAGCGATCATATTCCGATCCGCATCATCAGCGGCGAGCCACTCGAATCCGTCCCAGGAATCATCGATTTCGTAAAACGCCTTCGTCGTTTTATAAAAATCATTCAGATCGCGATTCATATCCGACAACTTTTTATGGAGCGGATAATCCTGTGCCAAAAAGAATTCGAGCCCTTCTTTATAATCCCATTCTTTAAATTGACCGAACTCGCTGCCCATAAACAGCAATTTCTTTCCGGGATGGGCCATCATATATCCCATAAAAGCACGGACGTTCGCAAATTTATCTTCATAAGACCCGGGCATTTTATTGATCAGTGAACCCTTTCCGTACACGACTTCGTCGTGCGAAATAGGCAGAATAAAATTTTCCGTATATGCGTAGATCATGGAAAAAGTCAACTTATTGTGGTTGCCCTGCCGCCAAAGCGGATCCGTCTGCATATAAGAAAGAACATCGTTCATCCAGCCCATATTCCATTTGAAATTGAACCCGAGCCCGCCGATTTCGACGGGTTTTGTCACCAGCGGCCAGGCGGTGGATTCCTCTGCGATCATAAGCGCGTCCGGATACTGAGAAAAAACCGTCGTGTTCAGATGTTGCAAAAAATCGATCGCTTCCAGATTTTTATTTTCGCCGTATTTATTCGGAAGCCATTCTCCGGGACGCTTATCGTAATCGAGATACAGCATAGACGCGACGGCGTCGACCCGCAAGCCGTCGATATGGAATTTATCGAAGAAGAAAACGGCGTTTGAAATCAGAAAAGACTGGATCTCGCTTCTTCCGTAATCGAACCGGCGCGTTCCCCAACTTTTGTGTTCCTGCCTGTCCCATTCGGGGCTCTCATAGAGAGGCTGCCCGTCAAATTCATATAGTCCGTGCGCGTCTTTCGGGAAATGCGCCGGCACCCAATCGAGGATCACGCCGATATCGTTTTTATGAAATTCGTCGACCAACCGCATAAAATCGTGCGGCGTTCCCAGGCGCGATGTGATCGCATAGTATCCCGTTACCTGATACCCCCATGAAGCGTCGTAGGGATATTCGCTGAGGGGCATAAATTCGACATGCGTGTATCCCATTTCCTTTACATACGGAATCAATTCGGTAATCAGTTTATTGAAATCAAAAAAATTGCCGTCTCCGTACTGTCTCCAGGAAAGAGCGTTCAATTCATATATATTCATCGGAGAGGAATATATGTTTTTGGATTTCTTTTTTTTCTGGTATTCTTTGTCGCTCCATCGAAATCCGTTCAGATCGTATGTTTTGGACGCTGTTTTGGACGGCGTTTCGGCATGAAACGCATAGGGATCCGCTTTATATAAAAATCTTCCGTCCTTTGTCTGGATGCAGTATTTATATATCGTATAATTTTTCAAACGCGGAATAAACAGCTCAAACGACTCTCCGTCAGACAGGCGTTCCATAACGTGCGACGCGGGATTCCAGTCGTTGAAGTCGCCCACGACCGAAACCGTTTCCGCATGCGGCGCCCAAACCCTGAAAACAAAACCTTTGTTCTTTTCCCGTTTTTCAGGATGCGCACCAAAAAATTCATACGCCTTATAGTTTTTCCCGTGATGAAATATATATAAAGGAAAATCGGATTCTTTCATTCATTTCCTCCCTAAAAACAGTATAAAATATCTTTACATTATTATACAATAAAAACCGCGTTATTTCAATAGTTAATTGGAAAAAAGTTGTAAAATTGTTTATACAACGACATTAAAAATATGTTATAAAGCATATTCAGATTTCTTATATGGCTTGCGGCTATTTCTGCAAAATAAAAAGACTGACTTCAAAATAAAAAAGTCAGTCTTTTGTGGGTTTAGTGGATAAAAATGCTACCCTTCAAACCAAGCAGAAGGGTTGCATAAACAGGGCTCCCGAAAATCGCAGGACGCAGTCCGAAATTTTTGGGAAAGAGGAGCCGCAGGCGTGAAAGCGAACAAGCCGCGACCAATCGCGGCTTGTTGCAAAGTTCGCCTCGCGGCGACGTGGGTTTAGTGGATAAAAATGCTATGCATTCGCAACGTTAAAGTAAAAAATACTTTGCCTCCCTCAACAATAACCTCTCCGTTTTCATAACAAACCGGGCGGATATCTGCCTGAGACGCACCGCTGTCCATAAAAGAAGTGACGGAAACAACCTCAGCAGAACCGTCGCAAATAAGAGACACTTCTGATTTTTTAAAATTATCTTCAAAATGAATTTCTCCAAGAGCCTCAGAGCAAAATTCGCAAACGAACTCGGGCTTTTCTTTTGTTGTGGTCGTATACACCTCAAAGCAGTTGCGCCTTGCGGTCAAAGTACTCACTGTCTGAATTATTGAGCAGTTTTTTTACCTCGGAGCAGTTATTATCTTCGTAAGACAATCCGGCGCAGAAAAGATAAATATTGCGAACTGAAAAAGCGAATAACCGAGATTTTTACAGAAAGCCGAAACACATACGGTTACAGGCGCGTCAAAGCGGAGCTTGAAAAATCTGAGATTTTTGTTTCGGAAAAGGTGATACGGCAAATCATGAAAAAAATGAATCTGACTGTACAACAATCGCGACGAGCGAAGTACAATTCGTATAAGGGAGAGATTTCTCCTGCGGTTGAGAACCTGATCAAGCGGGATTTCAAGCTCTCTCTAGGAGGGCTGAGTCCAATGGAATATAGAAGGAGTTTAGGACTGATCTGACGTTTTTTTTCGTCCAGCCTTTTGTCCGCACCCCCGACTGTCAAGCAAAGTGTGTAAGTTATTTTACGTTAGATTAAATTTTCATACTTTTGCATTAGATTTTGGAACTTGGGATTGACGGCAAGTTGGTTTCTTGCCACGGCATGATAGTCACTGCCCCACCTTCGGTTCCGCAGGCATTTTACCTTCCGTACTGTACTACCCGTGGAAAGATTATAACGTTTAAAAAAAACGATATTTACGACGCGCTTGCCGTGGCGGGTATTGTAGACATTACCATAAAACAATACGCGTCGATCAGCGGCGCAAAATGCGGTTGTCAAGCTGAGATGGGCGTTGTCTGCTCGATGGCGGCCGTCGCGCTTTCTTCCGTTTTCTGCCCCGATATCAACATAGTTGAATGCGCCGTGCCCTTACCCTTGCCATATCGCAGAAAAACAAGCGCAAAATTTCTTTCGACGAAATCGTGGAAGTAATGTATCGCACAGGAAAAGACATAAACGGAAATACAAAGAAACGTCAACCGGCGGACTTGCCGAGTTATATCTTTCCGGCGGAAATACGGATTATGTTTGCGGCATATGCTCTCTTAAAAGATCTATAAAAAAGAAAATGAAACCATGCAACATTTCACTTCTTTTTTTACCCCGGCAATAAATACCGCCGTGATTTTTGATATAAAGAAAAGAGTCCTATTAAAGGACTCTCTGGAACGAACTTCTTATTTGCGATAATTACGCTTTATAATCGCACGGCAAGCCGCATGCGGCAAGTAAACACCGGTGTATAAGCGCTTCCGTTTCAAAATCTACTTCATACCCTCGTTCTCCCCGTATCATCGCCGCAAAGGCGGACAGCATTGCTTCATATCTGTCAAACGGCGAGCTTTCCGTTTGCTTCCCAAGCCCGTGCCAACCGTCCTGCGGAGTATACTCCGTCATTTTCGTTGAAATCGTCGACAACCCGCTTTCGTATTTTTCCAAAGGACAAATTTCTATCTTTCCCCGTTCTCCGTAAATCACAAGATTCCTTTTAACGTACCCGCCCGAAGCAAGCATACTGCTTTTTACGAACGAGAGTCCGTTTGGATATTTCAAAAGCGCAAAAGCAACGTCTTTAGAGCTAACTCCGTCCACACCCGTAGCGTAATTATACGGAATAATATCTTCCGGTATTCCCTGCAAACGAACAACCAAGTCAATCAGATGGCAACCCAGATATTGCATCATGCCGCCTTGAAAATTACCCAACCATTCTCTTTTTTCTTTCCCGTAAAAACAACTCATGTCCGCTTCTACGGAATAGATTTTCCCTAATTCGCCTTTTTTAACTTTTTCAAACGCCCTACGAATCAGCGGATTAAAGCGATACATATACCCGATACCGAACGCCGGATTTTTTTCTTTTATTGTCGAGAGTAATTTTTCATACGCTTCCGCGCTTTCTCCCGGCGCTTTATCCATTTGAATATGCAAGCCGCGGTCGGCGGCTTTTTGCGCATAGGGAACAAGCGCTAAATCAAACGTTTCCACGGCAACGGCGTCCAAATCGGGCATGGCGAGTATTTCTTCAACAGAATACCGTTTCGCCCCTTCGTAACATTCGGATTGAAATACGCCCCTGTCTTCCGGTACTTGCGCATAGCCCACAACTTCAAAAACATCCGTCATACGTTTAAGCGCCGCAAACGTAACGCCCGCATGATCGTGCCCCGTACCGATTTGCGCTATTCTGATTTTTTTCACGATTCTTTCCTCCAATCAAATTGAACCCCAATCGGGGAATTTTTATCCGGTGCTAGCCGTGCGTATACGTTTTGACAATCAGCAGGGAAATGTGTCTCCTTTGCCAAATTTTGTATCGGCAATCGGCCGCTTCCGCATAACCGCAGCACAGTCCTATAAATTATGATTTTTAATATAATCGCTCATAAAATCGTTTTGAGCCGTTTCCCATTCGCTCGGCTGATAATTTTCAGGGTAGGCGGCAAGACATTTTTTCAATCCTTCTTTATGAGATATGAATTGTTCGGCTTTTATCTTGGTATGTTTAAACACTTTCTCCACGTTCACGTCGCGGTTAAAAAACCGATCGTAATACAACATAAATTTCATGCCGTCGGGAATTTCTTGCGTACTGCCCGTCGCCATTTTCCCGAATTCCTCTCCGGGAATCCACTCGCTTGTAATACCGCAAAGTTCCTCATACGTTTTCGCCATTCCTCCCCAGGTTATCGTTTCAGGCGAACCGAGCGTGTACGTTTCCCCAAAACTCTTCTCGTTAAATAATAACTCTGCGAATAACCGCGCGATATCGCCGGCATAAATGATTGCCGCGTGTTTCTCTTTCGCCTCTATCGGTAAAAGCAATTTCCCCTTTTGCCTTGCTCGGTAAGGAATGACTCTGCCTTTCCACGTTACGAGTAATAGGCAGTTTTCTGCGTACACGATTACCGGACGAACAATGGTATAATTACGGAGCCCCGATTGATTAAGCACGTCTTCGCACCGACACTTTGAAACGCCGTAAGTATCGTTATTTATCAAGTCTTTGTCATCGGAATACGCTTCCGTCAACCGCGGGGAATTTTCGGTTAATACCCCCGCGCAATCGGCATACACGCGATAGGAAGAAAGAAATATATAATGTTTCGTCTTCTTCAAAAACAATTGCGAACGGTTCTTAAAAAAGTTCGGGTCGCCGTAATGCAAAAAATCAATTATGCCGTCGTAACCGTTTTGTAAAAGTTCAAGCAAAACATTGTTGTCGTATGCGTCCTTTTTCATATATCGGAGCATAGGGTTATCTGAGGTAACGTCGTCCAACGTTACGCCGTCTACCGCATACCCTTTTTCTAAAAGCAAGGGAACCAAATGAGAGCCCATCATTCCCGTTGCGCCGATCACAAGTACTTTTTTCATGGTGTATTTCTCCTTAATCTTTCACAATTAAAACGACTTTCCCCACGTTTTCGCCGCGATATAAAACCTGTTGCGCCTCGTCTGCCTGTTCCAACGGAAAAGTTTTATGTATCCTCACTTTGATATCGCCGCTTTCAAATTTACTCCAGGTCTTTTCTACAAGCTCGCTTAACAGTAGCCCTTTTTCTTCGGGCGTTTTGCTACGGAGCGTACTGCCGATGATGCGGATATTCTTTACGAAAATATTTCTGAAATCCACCGCGGAAATATCCCCCGCAAGCGTCGCAATTTGAATCCATCTGCACCCCCTTGCCACGTATTTCAAACATTCTCCGAGTTTTTCGCCTGCCAGACAATCAATCGCGACGTTTACGGGCGTACCGTTTTGTTCTTCTTCCTTTAAAACTTCCGCGATATCTTCTTTCGTCGTATCTACAACTCTGTCCGCATTCAGATATTCCACTTCTTTTACCTTTTCTTCGCCCAAAACGGTAGTGATTACGCGAAGTCCGAACGCTTTCGCCATAGGAATCACCGCGCTCGCAAGTCCGCTTGCGCCTGCGTTCATGAAAAGCGTTTCGCCTTTTTTTGCGTTTCCTACGTAAAACAGATTGAGATAGGCGGTCATATATACTTCGGGGATCGCCGCCGCTTCCGCATAAGAAAGTCCGCGCGGCATGGGCATGACCATTTCTGCGGGCACGGTTACGTATTCCGCATACCCGCCGCCGCCCAAAAGCGCGCAAACCTTTTCGCCTGTTTTCCACTTTGTAACGCCTTTCGCCACCTCTTTAATTACGCCCGCCACTTCCAAACCCGGCCATTCGGGGCAACCGGGCGGAGGCGGATAATTCCCCTCTCTTTGCAGTAAATCGGCGCGATTCAGCGCCGCCGCATGTACTTCAATAAGAACCTCTCCGTCTTTTAAAACGGGATTTTCTACGTCTGTATAGCTTAAACTTTGATCTGATTTGTTGATTACGATAGCTTTCATGTTTTACCTCTTCTTGCTTACGTATTCTATACAATCTTGTAAACAGTTTTCCACTTCTTCTCTGCCAAACGCGCCGTATTTATACCACGGCTCGTAAGCGTGAGAAAAAAGAATAATTTTTATCCGTCCGTCTTTTTTGATTTTGTCTATCGTCTTTATATATTCTTCTTTACTTTCAAGCGAACAACGATATTTTCCTACGCCGTAGCCCTGCAAGCCGTCGCCTGCAATCAACGTATCGCTACGTTTGTCTAAAATGCCGATACAGTCAAGCGTATGCCCTTTCAACTCATACACGGTTAGTCCGTTTAGAAAAATTTCTCTTACGTCAGAAACGACTTTTATCGTAGGCACAAGCGCTGACAGGCGTTCTGCCCCGCCTGCGTGGTCGCTATGCTAATGCGTTAACACTAAATATTTAATATCCGCCAATTTCAAATCTGCTCCGCAAAGAGCTGGCAGGATATACTCGTCTACGTCGCCTGCACACGTTGCACAATCCACCAAAACGTTCCCCTGCTTTGTCCGTATCAAAAACACGGAAGTATACACGTCGCCGTCAAGCGGGACCTTCAAACGATAAATGTCCCCGATTTCTTTTTCAAAGTTCATAATTTCAAACCTTGCTTTATCTTCAACACGTCGGATAAAAGCGGAGGACCGGGATAGGTGAATTCGTCGTATTCCCTGAAACATAGCCACATACAAACGCCGAGCGCAGGACCTATGGTTCTGTGCAAATAGCTATATTTCCCGCCCGACAAAAATAAAAACGGCACCTTTAATTCCTGCTTTAATAAACGGCAGATTTCAAGGTTTTTGATTTCTTCTTCCTGCGTATTTGCGCCCATAACGATTTTTACGATATCCGCGCCCCTGCGTTGCTGTTCCAAAGCGATTTCTATCACGCGCTCTGCATTACGAAACTCGTAAACGTGTGAGGACATCAGCACTTCGCCGCCTTTTTTATGTATTTCGTCGATCAACTTTCTTTGCTTTGCAATCGCTTTTTCGTCCGTCGTCAATTCTTCGGGCGAGGGATCGAACGTATCGCCCATCAAGTCAACGAGCGTCGCGCCGCATTTCAACCCGAACAAAAGCCCGTCCGTCAGTTCTTCGTCCGTTGCTCCGGCATTGAGGTTTCCGCGATAATTCGTAAAGTAGACTGGTTTGTTTTCCGCCGCCGCAAAAACGGACGACAACGTTTCTTCCGTGCGGTATTGCTTTTCGAGAAAACTCATCTGAACGCCGATCGCCGTCGCTCCGTCCGCTATGGCGTTTCGGATTCTTATTTCCGCTTGCATTGCCGTTTTTACCTGCACCATCGCCGTAACGAACGGCGTTGCGGTATTCAAAAAACTTTTTTTCATCTCAATTCCACCTTCCCATGGCGTTTCTGCCGCCGTCGATCATAATGTTTTCCCCGTTGATAAACTGCCCCTTTTCCGAAGCGATAAATAAAATCAGATCGACGATCTCCTGCGGCTCGGCGGCTCTGCCGAGAAGCGTTTTCATGCTCGCCATTGCCGCCCGCGTAAGTACCGGCCCCGGCGAAACGCATACGCATCTTACGTTATACGGCGCGCCGTATTGCGCAACCGATTTCGTCAGGCCGTACATCAGCCCTGCTTTCGCCGTAGAATAGTCCATACCGTATCCGTCGCCTTCCGCGCCGGTAATCGAACCGATATTCACGATTAAGCCGCTCTTTTGCGCCCGCATTTGTTTTAATACGGCGTGCGCAAAATAAAACGGACCTTTTAAGTTGACGTCTATTCCCCAGTCGTAAACGTCAATGGGAACGTCGGGAAATTCGGGGTACAGTGAACGGTCAACCTTTTGCATACGTACAGCCGTACCGCCCGCAAAATTTGCCATTACGTCAATAGCACCGAACGTTTCCACGGCTTTATCCCTTGCCGCACACACCTGCTTGTAATCTCTTACGTCGCAAACGATTCCGATCGCCTTGCCTTGCCCCTTTGCGTTGATTTCCTCAACCTTTTCAGCAAGCGCCTTTTCGTTTACGTCGCAAAGAACAACGTTACCGCCAAGCGACGCAAAATTTTGCGCGAATAATAATCCCATTCCCGAAGCCGCGCCCGTAGATATTGCCGTTTTTCCCTGAAAATTCATTTTTCTTTCCTCCGTTTTATAATTTTATTGTAAACGATTGACAAATTTTTTTCAAGGAATTATAATAACTTATACTACTTAATAGTAAACTTATTCTCCTGCGGGTGCATTATGTTTTATGCAAATTCTCAAGAAATACTGACTCTTTTATTATCCGTTAAATATTCCTACCGGACGGATATTCGATTTAACTATTCGGATAAACCCCGTCCTTGCCATAATTTTGTTTTTATGTTAGAAGGAGAAGCGCGCATTACGTCCGATCAGAACGCTTTTTCCCTGAAAGCGGGGCAAATTCTATATATCCCGAAAAATACAACCTATACTGCCGACTGGATCGCCGCGCCGCGCGTAGTGTTTCATTCTCTGCATTTCAATTTTCAGCCGCAACTCGATCCTTTAAGTAAAACCATTCTTCCTGTTCAGGTGCTTTCCGTCGATAACTTCGATGATTTATATCTTCTGGTTAAAGAAATCGAAACGATGCAATATTCTAAAAACGTAGATTCCTTTTTCGTCCTCTCGGATTTTTATAAACTTTGCGGAAAAATTTTCTCTAACGTAAAAACCGAAACGCGCGTTAAACAAAACGAAACGATTTCCCCCGCGATTACCTATATCGAGCAAAATTATACGAAAAGCTTTTCCGTGGAATACCTCGCTTCGCTTTGCTTTCTTTCCGCTTCCCGCTTTTTTTATCTTTTTAAAGAACAAACGGGCGTATCGCCTATTGCTTATAAAAACCGACTTGCAATACAGTATACGGCGCAGGAACTGCTGGCTTTCCCCCAAAAAAACATAGCGACGATCGCGAACGATCACGGCTTTAAAAGCCTGATTTATTTTGAAAGGATTTTTAAAAAGTTGATGGGGAAATCCCCCTCTCAATACAGAAAAGAAGAACGCTTATTATAAAATACCATACTCTTTATAAAAAACGGGCTGTCTGCAAGTTTTTATCAACTTGCGACAGCCCGACCTATATTATATCATTTTCCGTTTTATCTTCGGGCGAACGGTTACCCGCGCCGCCATATTTTCAGCGACAATCCCTTGCTGTACAAAAGGATTCTTTTTTATTCGATTTGTTATTAAGTTGTGATTTTTGCCTTTCGGCTTGCCATAATGCAAACTCTTTTTGTCCTTCTTCCGTTTCAAAGTAGGCTTGAATTGCAGGCAATAACGCCCTTGCGAGCGAATCAATTTCAAAATCGGGTATCCCCGTGTTGTTCTTTTTCTTTCTCGACATTATGTATTCATAGTTACCTCCATCTTTACTTCAATTAGAAATTTTCATTTCACGTAATTTTATCCGTAAGTTTTAGCCCGTATAGGGCAAGCGTCATCGACAATAGCTGTTTTCTCCAACCGTTCGGCACTTTCAGCCGTGGAGTAGGTAGTTATTTCGTCCATTGATTGTTTTTGAAAGGCGTGAACGATTTCCCTTTCTGTTCTTTACGTTCGGTTGCAATTCTTTGAGCGTACTCGAACTCGTCGAGAGCGAACTCTTTTAACTTCATAAGAATTTCCGCGCTCCGCTTGTATTTTTCCGCTTCCTGTTCTTTTTGTTTGAGAAGATTAAATATATAATCTCTATCCTTACCGACAATTTGCAATTGCCTTGCCTGCCCGGCGTTAGCCGTTCGCAGAGAGACAATTTCTTTTTCGGCGTCTTTGCGTTTTTTCGGAACAGGCTTATTCTTTGCTTCCGTAATCACATTTATGGTCTGCGTTAAATCGTCAAGTTCGGCTCTCTTTTTCTCGGTCTGCTCGTCGATTTCCCGTTCACGCTGCTCTGCGCTCTCGATAATCTTCTTCGCCTTAAACTCTGCCGTGGATAGGTGCTTTGCCTGACTGCCTTCTTTGCCGCGTTGCAATCCCCATTTCTCGCCGATACTCTCGTGTAATTCGGTTTGCAACTGTGCCAACTTCTGCCTATCGAAAAGGCTTTTACTGCTCAACCGACCTTCGTTGATAGGTATAAAGTTTAAGTGCATATGCGGCGTGGTTTCGTCCATATGTACGACTGCGGAAATCATATTTTCTTCTCCATATTTGCGAGAGAGAAACTCAGCGCAGTCTCGGAAAAATTCTCGTTGTTCCCAAGGGTGCAAACCCTTGAAATACTCGCCGTCCGACGTTACGATAAACGAATTCATCAGGATAGCGTCCGAACGTATTTTGCGTTTTAACTCTAACTCTGACAGCCTCTCATTGATTATCTCCATATAGCTTTTCATCGGGTAGATGATATGATAGTTGAAGTGCGTTCGGGAGCTGTCTATCTGCGGATTGCTCGCCTGATAGGTCTCATCTCTTTCGTTTTCTTCTTCGACAGGGCTGACTTCCTGCCGCTTGTATTTTTCCATATGACACACTAAATAACCGATAACTGTTTTCCTCCTATGATTTTATTTTTTAGTGGTTAAAAAGCCTCGCAGAGCGAACGGAACTTACATAGTAAGTGTAGTGAGTTACACTTACCCAAGATTGTAAGATGATTTTCTCGCTCTGCTCGCTTTCGTTTTAGTTTGTATTTTGCGTGCGCTTGGCACGTCTTTGATTGTCTGAATTAAGGCGGTCTGATTGTAATTTGCTTGCTCATAAATTACCTCCGAATTGATTATTTTATCTGTTTCCACGCCACAAAACGGGTGGGGATAACAACTGAAAAAGAACGCGAAAAAAGTCGCTGAAATCTTCTACGTTTCACCGACCTTAACCGTATTTAGCAACTACTTCTTGCTCTATGGTGGTTAGCCATTCGATTAAGTTGTAAAGTTTATTTAATGGGTATTTCTCCTAAAAAATTGTATGAAAAAATAGGCCATCAACGCTATCCGTCTTTTTCGCAAAACGCTTTCACGAATAACTCCGGTTGTCAAAAACCTATTTTGCCGTAATAACTTTACGACAATAAAACCCGACGAAAGCCGTTTTTGTTTCCCTTACTGTAAAACGACTTCGGGTAAACGGGAAGAGTTCTCTTTATCAGCGCGCGTTCAAACGTTTATAAAGCCCGCCTTACTACTGCAAGGCGAATCAAGAGAACTATCCCTAAATATATATACACACACGAAACATAATCTAAACAAATGTTCGTGTTTATAATTCTGTTTTATCATATAAAAAAGTGAATGTCAATAGTTTATGTCCAAAAATCTTGTATATCTGGCAATTATTTTTCGAAACACGAAAAAAACGGCAGGAACGTAAATTCCCTACCGTTAAAGTTATTTCAGCATAAAAGTAAATCCGAACCATTCGCTCGTTACAAGTATTTGGTTCGGATTATACTGACTTGGGTTTAGTGGATAAAAATGCTACCTTTGTTATATTAGATGGTTGATACTCCTT
>ERZ1106952.62-NODE-62-length-86398-cov-114.966888_pt1 | contig 86398 bp, 78 predicted proteins | sample MGYA00403677_ERZ1106952 | MGnify/ENA primary metagenome ERZ1106952 (study PRJEB35170, sample SAMEA104062415) | human gut metagenome | biome: human gut; feature: human-associated habitat; material: faeces | place: Denmark | collected 2012-05-14 ... | reverse complement strand
AATATAAACGAACAATTTCTTTTTTATCTTCTAAACTTAATTTCATAATAAAAAAACCCTTTGTCTTTCCGATTTCATTCGGTCCAACTTTTGGGGTTAAGTTCAAAACATGTTCTTTTTTTATGGGAAATAAAAAAATAGAAATTTGAAAAATGATAAATGAATCTAAAAAATAAAAGCCAAGAAGATTATATTATTTCTCTTGGCCTTATCATATGAAAAGCATGCCAATTATATTTTATCAGCATGCTTTTAATAATTTAATTATTTACTTGCTTTAATCATTAATGAAGTCATCTTCTTAGAGAATTCATAAGGATTTTTTAATGGCATACCTTCCATTAATAAAGCTTGATCAAGTAATAAAGAAGAATAATCTTTTAATTCATCTTTATTTGATGAATAAATGCTTTCTAGAGCTTTAAATAATTCATGGTTAGGATTTAATTCAAGAATTCTTTTTGCTTTATATGGAACGCCTTGATTCATTTGTGAAAAGACTTTTTCCATTTCAAATGACATACCTTCGCCAGATACTAAGCAAACAGGTGAATCTGATAATCTAGAAGATAATACTACTTCATCAACTTCATTACCTAAAGAATCTTTGATAGCTTGAAGCATATCTTTCTTTTCTTCAGTAGTCTTTTTAGCTTCTTCTTTTTCTTCATCAGTTTGTAAATCTAGATTACCTTGAATTGATTTAAATTTCTTTCCTTCATATTCAGAAAGCATTTCAATAGCAAATTCATCAATGTCATCAGTTAAGACTAAAACATCGTAACCTTTTTTCTTAAGCATATCCATTTGAGGCATGCTTAAAGCTGATTCTTTATCTTTACAAGATGCATAATAAATTTCTTTTTGATCTTCTTTCATTCCTTCAACATATTGTTTTAAGGTAATGTAATCTTCTTGGTTAGTTGTATGATAAATTAATAAATCTTTTAATTGATCTTTTTTAGCACCAAAATTATCATAAACGCCATATTTTAAGTTCACACCAAATTCTTTAAAGAATTCAACATATTTAGAAAAATCATTATCTTTAATAGAAGTTAATTCGTTTAAAATTTTCTTTTCTACGGAAACAGCAATTTTTTGTAATTGACGGTTTTGTTGTAACATTTCTCGAGAAATATTCAAACTTAAATCACTAGAATCTACTAAACCTTTGACAAATCTTAAATAGTCTGGAATTAAGTCTTTACATTTATCCATAATAAAGACACCTTTTGTATAAAGTTGTAATCCTTTTTCATATTTGTCTGAATAAAGGTTATAAGGTGCATGGCGAGGAATAAATAATAATGCATTATACGATATCATTCCTTCAACATTAGCAAATATTGAGGTAAAAGGATCTTCATATTCATTAAATTTATTCTTGTAGAAAGTATTGAGTTCTTCTTCGGTTACTTCATTTTTATTTTTCTTCCAAAGAGGAATCATACTATTAAGAGTTTTTAATTTGGTTTCATCATGATAAGTTGGTTCTTTTTTATCATCAGTAGATGGATCTTGAACGCTTTCAGTTACCATCATTTGAATTGGATAACGGACATAGTCAGAATATTTTTTAACAAGATTTTCAATAGTGTATTGATCTAAATACTCACTATATTTTTCTTCTTCAGTATCATCTCTTAAATATAAAGTAATTTCTGTACCAATTGTTTCTTTATTTGAGTCATCGATTGTATAAGTATCTTCACCTGATGAAGTAAAGATATATGCTTTATCATCATATGGTGATTTTGTTTCTACAGTAACTTTACTTGCAACCATAAATGCAGAATAGAAGCCTACACCAAATTGACCAATAATATCAATGTCTGAAGTTTTTCCTTCTTCATTTTCTTTCATTTTTTTGATGAATTCTGATGAACCAGATGAAGCAATAGTACCAAGGTTTTTATTTAATTCATCTTTTGTCATACCTATACCATTATCGATGATTTTAATAGTTTTATTTTCTTTATTAGTTTCGATAAGAATGTGGTAATCACTTCTTTTTTCTAATTTATCATCGGTTAAAGATAAATAATGATATTTATCGATAGCATCAGATGCGTTAGATATTAACTCTCTTAAAAATATTTCTTTGTTTGTATAAATTGAATTAATCATTAAATCCAAAAGTCTTTTAGATTCAGTTTTAAAGTGTTTTGTTTCACTCATAATAATTGCCTCCTTCAAATAGCAATTATATTATAATACTTTTTTTAGCACTGTCAATATTTGAGTGCTAATATTTTTAATAGATATGAGATAATCTACATTTTTATTATTTTTTGTTGTCTTATTCATTTGTTTTCTATATAATCGAAAATAAAAAAATACAAAGGAGATTTATGTCAAAAATATTAAAAAAGGGTTATACATTTGATGATGTATTATTAGTTCCGAGTTATTCTGAAGTAACTCCAAGTGAAATTAGTTTAAAAACAAAATTAACCAAGAATATTACTTTAAATATTCCAGTTTTATCATCAGCAATGGATACAGTTACTGAAGATAAGATGGCGATTAGCTTAGCTCGTGCTGGTGGAATTGGAATTATCCATAAAAATATGCCAATTGAAAAGCAAGTTTATTTAGTGTCAAAAGTTAAAAGAGCAGAAAGTGGTATGATTAGTAATCCATTTACTGTTTTAGGTAGTGATAAAATTTCTAAAGTTAGAGAAATATCCTCATTATATAATATTTCTGGTTTGCCAGTTGTTGATATTAACAACACTCTTATTGGTATTATTACTCATCGTGATTTAAAATATAGTACTAGTGATGAAGATTTAGTTTGTAATATTATGACTTCTTCTAATTTAGTTACTTGTAAAAAGGGGATTAGTTTAGCTGAAGCTAGAAATATAATGATATCTAATAAAATTGAAAAACTTCCTATTGTTGATGATAATAATAAATTAGAAGGATTACTTAATTTAAAAGATATTGATAATATTGCGAACTTTCCTAATGCTTGTAAAGATAGTAAAGGAAGATTAATGGTTGGTGCGGCTCTTGGAATTAGTGAAGATGTTTTAAATAGGGTTGAATTATTAGTTAAAGCTGGTGTTGATGTATTAGTTGTTGATAGTGCACATGGCCATTCGAAAAATGTTCTTAATACAGTAAAAAAAATAAAAGAAAAATTTCCTAATATTGATGTTATTGGCGGTAATATTGTTACCAAAGAAGCAGCGAAAGATTTAATTGAAGCTGGATGCGATGCTGTTAAAGTTGGTATTGGGCCAGGATCAATTTGCACCACTAGAATTATTGCTGGTGTTGGTGTACCTCAATTAACCGCGGTAATGGAAGTTGCTGAATATTGTAAAGATAAAGGAATTGGAGTAATTGCTGATGGCGGAATAAAGCAATCAGGAGATATTGCTAAAGCGATTGCTGCTGGTGCTGATTGTGTAATGCTTGGTGGATTATTTGCTGGTTGTGACGAAGCTCCAGGTGAAGAAATGATTTATGAAGGTAGAAAATATAAAATATATGTAGGAATGGGCTCATTAGTGGCTATGAAAAGAGGAAGTGCTGATCGCTATTTCCAAAATAGTAAAGTCGAAATGAAAAAACTCGTTCCAGAAGGAATTGAAGGAAGAGTTCCATATAAAGGCCAAGTTAGTGATGTTATTTATCAATTAATGGGAGGACTTAGAAGTGGAATGGGTTATTGTGGATGTAAAACAATTTTTGAAATGAAAACAAATGCTAGGTTTGTAGAAATTACTAATGCTGGTTTAAAAGAATCACATCCACATGATGTAGAATTAATTAAAGAAGCACCAAATTATTATAATAAGTAATTTTAATAGAGTAATTAGATAATTACTCTATTTTTATACAAAAAAAGAGTGATTATTCATCAACTCTATAATTTTTCTCCGGTATACTCTCTTAAGTTAATAGATATTTTTCTAAGACTTGGATAAATCTTTGTATATACATTTTTGAATAAGAAATTATATTTTTCATGATTTTCCATGTTTGGAAGAAACTTTTCTTCATAGTGGACCATATTTTGTTTTGCTTCTACTTCATCTTTATATACGTTAGCGGAAATAAATCCAGACATTGCCGCACCTAAAGATGATGTTTCAAAAGTGTGTACTTTATATACTGGTAAACCAAAGATATCAGAAGTAATTTGACAAATGGCTTTTGAAACTGAACCACCACCTGAAACTACAATTTTTTTAATCTTAGTTTTTGATTTCTTTTCAATATATTCTTTACCTTCTCTTAAGCAAAAAGCGATTCCTTCAATAATTGCTCGATAAAGATGTATTTTAGTATGCTTTTCAGAGAAACCAATAATAGCACCTCTGGAATTTGGTCTTTCTAATGATGGCCCCCAATAAGGTTGTAATATTAAGCCATCAGCACCTGGACCAATATCTAACATTTTTTTGTTGAGAACATCTAAGGTTGCCATATTTTGAATGCCAGCTTCTAATGATTCATGTTCACAAAATTCATCTTTGAACCAATTAAGCATCCAATATCCACGATAAATTTGTAATTCAGAATTATAGGCGCCTTTTTGTACAGCTGTATAAGCTGGTAAAAAAGGTGAAGGTTCAATATATTTTTTTGAAGTAATAGTGATTGTTGAAGCTGTTCCATAACTAATTGAAGCAAAACTTGCATCAATACAACCATTTCCTAAACTTTCACAAGATTTATCTGAACCAGTTCCGTATAAAGGTAAATTTTCAGGAATTCCTGTTTTTAAACTTGCTTCTTTTGTGATATAACCGATAATAGAATTTGGTGGAACTAATTTACAATATGTAGATTTTGGTATATCAAAAATTCCTTGTTTAATTTCAAATTTATCATACCAATTTCCCTTTTTATAATTGATTGGATAATGTCCTGCTAAAGAAGAAACAGTATCCGCTAAATTACCAGTTAATAAATAATTTAAATATGTTGAAATGTTTACATATTTATATACTTTATTCCAAATCTCAGGCTGATTCTTTTTTACCCAATGTGACATTGTTTTTTGTTGTTGATATTTAATAACTGGTTTCATTCCTACTAAAGAAAATAAGAAATTTTTAAAAAAAGAAAGTTTTGGTTGATAAGATGAGTTTCTTTGATCTAACCAAAGTATTGATGGTCTTAAAATATTCATTTTTTCATCTAAAAAGACCGCTGTATCTCTAAAAGTAGTTAATACTACTCCAATAATATCATTTAATAAATCTTGATGATTGTTTGTTAATGTTTTACATGCATCAACTAAGTAATTAAAGTAAACATTTGGATCTTGCTCACAATAGCCAATAACTGGTGAATTATAAACAGGATTATATTTTCTTTGTTCTTTATCAATGATGGTTCCTTTTTTATCTATTAAGATTGCACGTGCACTTTGCGTACCTAAGTCTAGTGCTAAAATTAGTTGTTCTTTCATATTTTTAGTCCTTGTTTATATTATAAAATAATTTTATTTAAAATCCATTAAATTGAAAAAAATAACCCTAAAAATATTCATTTTTTCTAAATGTGGCTTTAATTTTTATTTTTAAATTGATATACTAATATTTAGAGGAATAAATATGGAAAATTTAGTATTGTTTTCGCAATTTACCGATGAAAAATTATTTATATTAGATTTAATTATTTGTATAGTACTTATTATTAGTTTAACAGTGCTATTATTTATATATTCAAAGAAAAATTATGGTGTTTTTATCGTTTGTGGATCACTTGCATTATCTGCGATATGTTTAATTTTTGGGTTAACTTTAACAGGAATTATTACCTTATTGATTTCAATCATTTTGTGTGTCACATTTATGTTTACAAATATTGCTGAATTTAGAAGGTTTTTTATTAAAAGTAATCCAACGTCAATAAAAAAAAGTAAAACATCTGCAAAAGTAAAAAAAGAAGAATTATATCGTATTATTGATTCAACTGTTCATAGTTTATCTAGATCAAAAACAGGTGCGATTATTACTTTTGAAAGAAACACAAATATGGATGATATTATTAAAAGTGGAACAATTATTAATGCACCAGTAACACAAGAACTTCTTGAAACAATCTTTTATAAAGGAACAAGACTTCATGATGGTGCGGTTGTTATTAGAGGAAATATGATTTTGGCGGCTTCTGTTTACTATACTCCTACTACTAGAGCGTTAACTGGTAAATATGGTTCTAGACATCGCGCGGCATTTGGAATTTCAGAAATTACTGATTCAGTTACTGTAGTTGTGTCCGAAGAAACAGGAAGAATTTCTATTGCATATAATGGTAACCTTGAATCTGTATCTGTTGATTCTTTCTTAAGAGAATTTACTGATTTGATGAGTATTGATAATTAAAAAAGATTAGTATTTAACTAATCTTTTCTTTTGCAAAAAAATAAGCGATTTTACTCGCTTATTTTTAATATCTTCTATTGATAATTTGTTTTAATTTATTCTTATCAACTTTAAAGTTTCTATCTTCATCAACTAAGCCATTTACTTCTTGTTGAACATCACTTAATTGAGTTATACAATATCCAGCAAAGAAATGACCATCATGAATTGCATCAATTTCTTCTTTGAATCTTGCTAAGAATTCTTCTTCTCCATTAACTAAGTCTCCATAGCCCCATCCTAAGTTACGATCTTTTGAGAAAGCAATGCCAGCAAATTCAGTTAATAAAGCAGGTTTTAAAGAATATTCATAGTTATCACACATTACAGTTTTTGCACCAGTAAATATGTTTCTTTTTGATTTAAATAATCTTTCTTCTAAATTATCAAAATCATTCATTAATTCATCTTTACTTGCTGAATAGTTATGAACATTAATTAAATCAGAAATAGTATGTTCCCAACCATCATTAGAAATAACAAATCTATTAGGTTCTAATGACTTAGTTAAATAATATAATCCAGTAGCAAATTCTTGTTGAGATTTGTTATTTAAAATTGCCATTGTTCCCCATGATTCATTAACAATAACTTCTGTCATAATACAAGGATGATTATGATGTTGTTTTACAATTTCAAGCCATTCGTTAGTTAAAGAATGAATAGTATTATTTCTCCATTCATAAGCAGAAGGTAATTCTTGCCATAGATAATAACCTAAAATATCACAATAATAATAGAATAAATCACATTCTATTTTTTGATGCTTACGACATCCATTTAAGCCTATTTCTTTCATTAGATTGATATCTTTAATAATATCTTCTTCAAAGAAAGTTAAGCCTTTATCTTTTAAATAACCTTGATCTAAAATTAATTTTGGAAATAAAACACTTCTATTTAGTAAAATAGTATTTCCTCTAGCTAAGAATTCACTAATACCAAAATATGATCTTACCGTATCGATTAATTTATTATTTTGATAAATATTAAATTCAACATCATATAAATCAGGAGCATGATGACTCCAACATTTTAATTTCATAGTTGCTGAATCGGTTACTAAATCAAATGTATTATTAATAATAGGACGATTAACAGTAATTCTTGATTTAGAAACAATCAAATCTTTAAACGAAATAATTGTTTCAATTTCTGTATTATCTAGATTACCTGCAAAATAAAATTCCATAAAGACATTAGAATTTGTATAACTTGGAGTAATCACAACATCTTTAAGATGAGTTGAATTAACTTTTTCTAACCAAACTGTTTTCCAAATACCTGTTGTTTGAACATAGAAACATTCATAATTATGATTCATCCATCTTTGTTTACCACGTGAATGTGTAGCGTCTAAATCGTCATAAACACGAACAACTAAATTATTAGTACCTTTTTTTACATATTCAGTTATATCAAAAGTAAATCGAGAATACGCTCCTTGGTGTGTTCCAACAAATTTACCATTAACATAAATTTTTGCTTCATAATCAACGCCTTCAAAATGTAATAATAGTAATTTATTATCTTTTGTATAATTAAATTCTTTATGATACCAAACAACATTATGAACTGTTTGATCATTGACATTTGATGCAGGATATTCATAACTAACTGGAACATTAATTTTTAAATTTTTAGGAAATTTATTAAAATATTTTTTTCTAATACCTTCGTTTTTATCATCGAAAGCAAAATCCCAATCACCATCTAAATTTACGAAATCATGTCTTGTAAATTGTGGATTTGGATGTCCTTTTAAATAAGATTTTGTATGTTGCATATATTTAGTCCCTTCTATATATTCACAATCAATATAATAAAGTATATTTAGATAAATTAAAAATAATTTAATTTAAAAACTCTAAATTATTTTTAATGTTATTTTAAATGACTTCTATTTCTTTTATATTAACTTCTTGTCCTTTTAATAAATAAGTATTTTCACTACCACAATAAGGACATTTTTTGCCATTTTCTATGGTGGAAAATGTATTTTTACAATCTTCACAAAATGTGATTGCTTTAATTGGTTCGATTTTTAATTCACAACCATTCATTATTTCTTCTTTTGAACAAGCCCATTTCCAACAATCTTGTAGATAAACATTGACAATTGCCGATACTTCGCCAACTTCTAAAACAACTTTATTAACTTTACTTACTTTGTTTTCATTAGCAACTTCTTTCACACTTTTAATAATATGAAATACTACGCCTAATTCATGCATTATTTATTTTCCTTTTTTAAATTTTTCTTATATTCTTTATGTTTTTTTATTGATGCTTTTTCTTCATCAGTATGTTTTCCAAATTTTATCTTGAATCCACGTTTAATTGCATAAGGAAGAATTGCTTTAAATTTATCTTCACTTTTAATCATTGTTGAACATTTTGGATGATCTCTAGTTAAGGTGATTGCATCAAACATACATTTAGTTGTACATACACCACATCCAATACATTTATTTGGATCAACGACAGAAACACCACATCCCAAACATCTAGATGTTTCAATTTTGACTTGTTCTTCTGTTAATGTTAAATGAGCATCTCTAAACGAAGATTTGGCATCTATATTTTCGTTCATTCCTGTGATTTGTCTTTGTGCATGGTCATAATCTTGAGGAATAGTAATATCTTGTTTATTTAACATAATGAAATCTCTTCTATTACGACCAATTGTTAATGATGTACCTGGTTGAACATATCTATGTAAAGATTCAGCAGCACATTTACCAGCTTCAATTGCGTCGATTGCAAATTTTGGACCAGTATAAACATCACCACCAACAAAGATATCTGGATCAGCAGTTTGATATGTTAATTTATCTGCAATTGGATAATTACCATGCCAATAAGTGACTTTTGTATCTTTTAATAAATCTTTCCAAACAATTGTTTGACCAATTGCAAAGATAATATGTTTTGTATCGATAATAATTGTTTGTTCTTCATCATAAATAGGATTAAATTTATGATCTTTATCAAGTGTTGATAAACATTTTTTGAAAACAATTGCCTTTACATTGTTATTTTCATCGACAAGGATTTCTTTTGGACCCCATCCATTATTAATAATAACATTTTCTTCTTCTGCTTCCATAATTTCATCTTTAGAAGCAGGCATTGTTTCACGAGATTCTAAGCAAACCATTGTAACTTTATTTGCTTTAAATCTTGTGGCGGTTCTAGCACAATCAATAGCAACATTACCACCACCGACAACAACGACATCTCCATCAAGAATTTGATCTTGATTATCAGTTGCTTTAGCTAAGAAGTTAACAGCAATATCTACACCATTTGCATCTTCATTTTTAATATTTGGTAATTTACCACCTTGACAACCTACTGCAACATAGAAGGCTTTATAACCTTGTTTTTTAAGATCTTGAATAGTAACATCTTTACCAACTTCAACACCACATTTAATTTCAACGCCTAATTCTTTAATAACTTCAATTTCAGCATCGATAATATTTTTTTCTAATTTGTAAGACGGAATACCATATGTTAACATTCCACCTGGACGTTTGTTTTTTTCAAATACTGTTGGTTTATATCCTTTTTGAGCTAAATAATAAGCACATGATAAACCAGCTGGACCAGCACCAATAATTGCTATTTTTTCATCCCAATGATCTTGAACATTTGAAGGAATAACAATCTCAGGAATAAATCTTGTTTTTGCATTTAAGTCTTGTTCAGCAATAAATTTTTTAACTGGATCAATCGCTACTGGTGCATCAACATCTCCACGAGTACATTCTTCTTCACAACGATGGTTACAAATTCTTCCACAGATAGCTGGGAAAGGATTATCTTTTTTTATTAAAGCAAGTGCTTCTTGATATTTTCCTTGGGCAGCAAGTTTTAAATAGCCTTGAACCGCTACATGGGCTGGACATGCAACTTTACATGGAGCAGTACCTGTATCGTAACAATTGATTCTATTTGTGTCACGATAATTTTCATCCCATTTATCTTCTCCCCATGGCATATTATCAGGTAATTCATGACGAGGATAATTGATTTCTAAGCCTTTTTTATTACATAATTTTTGACCAAGTTTAACTGCACCAGCTGGGCAATATTCAACACATTTTCCACATGCAACACATTTTGATCTATCAATATGAGCTGTATATGCGCTTCTTGACATATTTGGAGTGTTAAATAATTGAGAAGTTCTTAAAGCGTTACAAATATTAACATTACAATTACAGATAGCAAAGATTTTATTTTCACCATCAATATTGGTTATTTGATGGACAAATCCATTCTTCTCTGCATTTTGTAAAATTCTCATTGCTTCTTCATAAGTGATATCATGACCTTTACCAGTTTCACGACAATAATCAGCCATATCACCAATACCAATACACCAATCATCAGCAGAGTCACCACAGCCTTCACCTAATTTTGCTCTACCATATCTACATGAACAAATTCCAACACCTAAATGGCCTTCGTATTTTTTTAACCAATATGAAATGTGTTCAATATTAATAGAGGTATTTTCCATTTGGATAGCTTTTTCTACGGGAATAACGTGCATTCCAATTCCTGCACCTCCTGGTGGAACCATTGGAGTAACCTTTTCAAGTGGTAAGAAGGTCATTCTTTCAAAGAACATAGCAAGTTCAGGGTGCTTATCTAATTGAGATTTTATCATGTTAGTAAATTCAGCTGAACCTGGAACAAACATTGGTAAAACATATTCTCTAATATGTGGTGCATCTTTAATAGGACCATCTTTAGTATAATGATCACCATAATGATATTCTAAAATTCCAATATTAGACATTTCATCTAATAATTTTTGTAACTCATTTGGATTATTTTGATATTTTTTATTTTTCTTTAATAATTTTTCAAATGTATAAGGAGTTCTTAATTTCATTGATAAGGCGATGTCGGCCATTTCATCTGTAACTACACATGCTAAACCCCAATATTCAGGATCGTTTGTTGTTAAACCTTTGATTTTATGATCAATACAATCAGTAATTTTTCTACCTAATTTTAAAATTTTTTCTCTTGGTTTTTCATCACCCATATATTTAGGGGTAAAAGCTTTTGACATTTCAGGCATATTCTATTCTCCTTTTTTCCAGTTATTTACTTCGTTAAGAAGGTATGAACTTAATTCATCGATTCCTTCACCTGTTTTAGCACTTATTAAGATAACTTTTGCATTTTTATTCCTTGATTTAATGTATTCTTTACATTTATCTACATCAAAATCAAAATAAGGTAGAACATCGATTTTATTTATTATTACTAAATCACATATTGAAAACATTAATGGATATTTTAATGGTTTATCATCACCTTCTGGAACTGATAAAATCATTATGTTTTTGCATGCCCCTGTATCAAATTCAGCAGGGCATACTAAATTTCCCACATTTTCAAGAATAACTAAATCAAATTCTTCTAAATTAATTTCATTTAAACCTTGTCTAGTCATTTCAGCATCTAAATGGCACATTCCACCTGTATGAAGTTGAATAGCTTTTACACCAGTTTTTTCAATAATCTTTTTAGCATCTACATCTGAATCAATATCAGCCTCCATAATGCCAATTTTTAATTTATTTTTTAAATTATTAATGACTCCAGTTAAAGTTGTTGTTTTTCCTGCTCCTGGAGAGGACATTAAATTCAATAAAAAACATCCTTTTTCTTTTAGTTCATTTCTTAATAAATCGGCATCTTTATCATTATCTTCAAAGATAGATTTTTTTATTTCAATAATCTTTACTTCTTCCATAAAATCCTCGTTCGGTAATACTGTGTCGAATTAATTATATTATTAAAAAAATTTAGTGTAAATGCTAATTCATAATTTTTCCATTAAAAAAGACATTTTACCTAAAAATAGCCTGTTTTTTGCGATAAAAATAGGGAATTTTAATAAAATGCCTAATTAATTATTCTGCTTTTAAAGCTTCAACCATATTAATCTTTTTTACTTTTAAGGAAGTAAAATAGGAAACAATAAGACTTACTAAGAATGTGATAATTATAGAAATAAAATAAACATACCATGAGCAAACAATACTAAGTTCATATTCAGAAGCTAAAGCTTTATATAAACCTACTAAAGTAACATAGCCTATCGGACAACCAATAATAATACCAATTAATGTTGTAAAGATATTTTGAGAAGTAAGAATCCAACGTATTTTGCTATTTTTAAATCCTAAAACTTTTAAAGTGGCAAGTTCACGATATCTTTCAATATAACTCATTGTACCTAAATTATATAAAACAACAAAAGCAAGTAAACTGGAAAATAAAACAAGAACATAAATCATTAAGTTCATAATTTCCATAAATGTATCAAATGTTTTTATTAAATCTTCTTTAGATGATAAAGAAACAATTTCGTTATTAGTTGTAATTTGACTTTTTAATGTATTTGTATAAATAGTATCTATTTTATAAGGCAAATTAAGTTCATCCGCTAAATCATAAGTTAATGTAAAACCTTTTGTACTAGATGAAACAATTTTTTCAACTTTAACTTCATATTTAGTTGATTGTCCATATAATGAGAATTTACAAGTATCTCCAACTTTTAAATTTAAATCTTCTGCCATTCTTTCACAAATATAGATTCCAGAAGAAGAAAGTTCTTTGATTGCTGTTGTTTTTTCAATTAATCTTACTTTATCGGTATGATTATTTAATATTGTCATTACATAAGTAGTACCTTCGACTTTGCTAGCAAGTGTAGAACTATAATCACCTTGATACAAAGAAGCTAGTTGTTTAGCTCTTTCATTTGTAATTGAATCAGATAAAGTTAAAGATGTTTGATAATTCATTACAGTTGAATAATTCATATCGATATAATTATTCATTGTTGATTTCATACCAAAAGTTGCAAATAAAAGTAATGTACAACCGAAAACTCCAAAAATAGACATGAATGTTCTTGCTTTATGTCTTAATGAATCACGTAAGTTATATCTTATTGAAAAATTAAATTTATGGAATAATTTTGTTTTTTCAATTAACATGCTTTTCATTTTCTTTGGTTCATAAGGTTTTAAGGCTTCTGCAGCACTTCCTTTTAATTGTTGCTTTACTGATAAATAACCAATTAGAGTTAAAAGAAGAACAATTAAAATAATTCCAACATAGGTAAACCAAGGCATATGGATTGTCCAATCTGGCATTTCAAAATATGTTCCCATTGAACCACTTGGACTAAAAAAGATATTAGCAACAATGTATCCTAAACCTAAACCAATAATAGCACCTACTAAACCTATGACAAAAGCATAAGAAGTATAATGATTAATAATTTTTTTATTTTTAAAACCAAGTGCTTTTAAAATACCAATTTGCATTTTTTCATTCGTAGTTATTCTATTCATGGTTGTAATCATTGTTAGAATAGCAATTAATAAAAAGATACTAGGAAGAATAAAAGCAATTGTTTTTCCTTCTTCTAATTCACCTTGAGCTTGACTATAAGAAGTTATATCATCTTTACTAACAATTTGCAAGGTTGAATTTAGTTTTTCATCAACTTTAGTGGAAACTTCATCTAAGGATAGTGAAGAAATAATATTTATTTGAGGATAGTATGTTAAATTAAATAATTCGTTTGATAATTCTTCATAAAAAGCAGGTGTTGAATAAGCATATCCAACTTTATTATAATCAGGCATTAAAGCTGTTCCATGAGTGTTAATTAAAAATTCACTAGATAAACAAATACCTTCAATATTTAAAGTCTTAGTAACACTACCATATTTTAAGGTAATTTTATCACCTACTTTATAATTATTATTTAAAGCATATTTTTGGCTTAACCAAACACCATTACTATTTTGTTTGTTGTAAGGATTACCTTCCATTAATTTAAAATTAGAAACAGTAAAGTTTTCTGATATAGCAAGCTTAATAATATCATCTTCTTTACTTTCGGAGGTGTCGATACAAATATATCTTGTAGCTTTATCAATGCCATCAATCGATAAAACATTATTTAAATCATCTTCTGAAAAAGATTTCTTTTCATTATAGATACGATAATCAGCAAGGTTTGTTTCATTAAAAAAACTAGTGGTATCTTTTTCAATTGAATACCATTCAGCGTTAAATCCAGCAAAAATTCCAATTCCTAAAACAACCATGATAATCATGGAGATAAATTGTGCTTTATATTTAAAGAAAGTACGTATTAATTTTTTAAATAGCATAATTTACCACTCCACACTATCAATAGGTGTTGGAGAAGAATTATTCTCTACACTCACTATTTGACCATTCTTTACTTTAATTGTGATGTCACCAATTTTTGCAATGTTTTGGTTATGAGTAACAATAATTACTGTTTTATTATATTCTTTAGCCATTTTTAATAATAATTTTAAAACCATAACTCCTGTTTCAGAATCTAATGCGCCTGTTGGTTCATCACAAAGTAGAATTTTTGGATTTTTAGCTAAAGCACGAGCAATAGAAACACGTTGTTGTTCACCGCCTGATAATTCACTTGGAAATTTTTTAGCATGGTCAAGTAAACCAACTTCTTTTAACATTTCATTTGCAGATAATGGATTAGGTGATATTTCTTTAACTAATGAGACATTTTCATGAACTGTTAAGGTAGGAATTAAATTATAAAATTGAAAAACAAACCCTACAGTGTTGGCTCGATAATTTGCTAACTCATTATCAGAATAATTTTCAATGTTTTCATTATTTACGATAATTTTTCCTTCTGATGGATTATCTAACCCACCTAATAAATTTAATAATGTTGATTTACCTGCACCAGATGGTCCGAGTATAACAACAACTTTTCCTTCAGCAATTGTTAAATTAACATTTTTTAATGCGTTAAATTGATGATCACCAACTAAATATTTTTTTGAAACATTAGTCATAGTTATTAGTGACATATTATGATTCTCCCTTTATTAGTTATATAAGACTAACTTGCAGTTAAATTATAGTTAGTAATAACTAACTTGTCAACGATAGAAGTTAAATATATTTATTTATATCATCATTTAAAATAATAGATTTTTTGCTTTTTCTAATTGACATGTTACAATACTTCAATTATTTGCTTTATATAATTGTGATGGGCTAGTTAAATATAACAACATTATTTCTTGGATAACATTATCAATAATGGTTTACCACTTATTTTTAAACAAATATTTTTTTATACATTATAGAAAATAGTTTCTTAAAGTAAACTATTAATGAGATCTATCGCGCATAATTAAAAAAGCTAATACTCAATTTGTATTAGCTTATACATATCTATTGGTGATCCATAGGAGACTCGAACTCCTATTCTTCTCCTTGAGAGGGAGACGTGTTAACCAGTTCCACTAATGGACCAAAAGCTGTGTTGCTTATTTATTACAACACATTTATTTGATTAATTCAATTGCTTTTTTTATTCTTCTTGAAACTTCTTCATTTTTAAGAATTTTTAAAATGTAATATAGATTAGGTGATTGTTTAGATGATGTTAAGGCAATTCTAATCATTTCTGCTACATCACCAATATGTCCTTTATATAATTCTCTATTTTTCTTATATTCTTTGTTATTAGCAGCAAATCCATATTTTGCACCTAATTCTTTTAGAGAATTAAACCAACTTTGTTCATCTTGATTTAAATTTAATGTTTTAGCAAATTCAGTTAAGATATCGATAATTAAGTTTTTATCAATATTTGGATTAAATGGTAAAGGTTCTTTTTCCATCATTTCTGTATAATATGGTTCGTAGAAGAATTTTACTTTATCAAATATTTCTCCATATTTAATATAATCTTTTCTTGGATTTTCGCGATCTTTTTCAATATTCATGATTTCTTCAAAATATTGAGGGTTATCATTGATAATTTTATTGAAGGTTAAATCATATGAAGCAGTATATTTTTTCATTTCTTCAAGCATTCTACTAGCGGAATAAGAAGCTATAACTTCTTTAGAAATATTTTGTAATTTTTCTAAATCAAATAACGCTCCATCAAGAGACATTTTATCGAATGTAAAAGTAAAGTCATCTTGTGATAAAGAAGGATTTTCTGCATGCCATTCTTCAAAATTTGAATTAGCAATTGTGTATAAATATTCTTTAATTGCTTGAACAGGATAACCATCTTTTAAGAAGAAAGAGATAGCGGCTTCATTATCTTTTCTTTTGGATAATTTACGTTTATTTCCATTATCTAGTTTCATAATAACTGGTAAATGAGCATACTTAGGAGCAGTCCAACCCATAGTTTCAAATAATTCTAAGTGAATTGTAAGTGAAGGTAACCATTCTTCTCCACGAGAAACAATAGTTGTTCTCATAAAATGATCATCAACTAAATGAGCAAAGTGATATGTTGGTAATCCATCTGATTTATAAATAACAATATCTTGATCATTTTCACTTAAAAATAATTGACCTCTTACTAAGTCATGAACTTCTTTTTTTAGATTATGATCACCACTTGATCTAAATCTAATAACGAATTTATCGCCTTTTTTGATTCTTTCAATTTGTTCATCAACTGATAAAAAACGACATTGAGCGTATTGCCCATAATAGCCAGGAACTACATGAGTTGCTTCTTGAACTTTTCTTAAAGCATCTAAATCTTCATGAGAACAAAAACATGGGTATGCTTTACCTCTTTTTAATAATTCTTTAATGACAACTTTATAGATATCCGCTCTTTTCGATTGTTGATATGGTCCATAATTACCTTCTTCTTTATCACCTAAATAGCCTTCATTAGGTATAACATTAAAAACTGCTAATTGATCAAGTAATTCTTTACCTGAACCTTCAACTTCTCTTTTTGTATCTGTATCCTCAAGTCTAGTATAAAAGACTCCGCCGCTTTGATTTGCAACTTTTTGAGCTACTAAAGCGGTAAATAAAGAACCTGTGTGTAAAAAGCCAGTTGGTGAAGGGGCAAAACGTGTTACTTCAGCACCTTCTTTTAAATTTCTTTCAGGATATCTTTTTTCTAAATCTTCAATTGTTTCAGTTATATCTGGAAAAATTAAATTTGCTAAATCTTCTTCATTTGTATACATAATTTTTAACTCCTTTTTATTTAATTGGTTTTATAAAGAATTTACCAAAAACTTTGTATGTTTGGTTAACTGTAATAAAAGCATGAGGATCGACTTTATAAATAATTTTGGTAGCGGTTTTTAATTCAAAAGAAGAAATTACAGTATGAATAACTTTTTTTTCTTTATCTTGGTAAGCACCTCTTGCATCGATTACTGTACATCCATGTGGGAAGTGTTGAATTAAAACTTTAGCTAATTTTGGTTCTTGAGTGACAATAACTAGTTGTACTTTTTTATTTCTTGATGATATTTTATCAATTACAAGTGAACTAACGAAGAAATATATTAATGTATATAAAGCCATCGTAGCTGCACCAGAAATACTTGGTGAGTTGGCTGTTGATATAGAAGCAAGAATTGTATATGTTACAACAATTACTGCATTAATAATTAAAATATAAGAACCGACAGATATGCCCTTTTTTAAGGCAAAATACATAGAAATAATATCCGTTCCACCCGTGGATGTATTAAGTTCTACAGCTAAAGCAATGCCAAGTCCATGAATAAATCCAGCAATTATGGCTCTAGTTATTAAATCATTTTGAATGTTAAACATATTAACAAAATCATCAGGTAGAATACTAATAAAAATTGATGTCATAAAAACATTATATAAACTAATAATAGCGAATCTTTTTCCTATTCCGAAAAAGGCTAAGAAGAATAAAGGTATGTTGACAACAAAATAAACAATGGAAGCAATGTTATTTTCTTGTGTTTTTGTTAGACTTATACCAATCTTTTCAAGTAATAAAATGATTACTTGTCCAAAACCTGCTACACCACCACCAATTAGGTTATAGCCTTGATCAGTTTTAACTGGAACAAATGCACGATAACTAAAGGCAAGCAACATTGCAGCAATTGTTGCACCACCAATTATATAAATATAATTTAATACAAATTTTAATATAGGATGATCTTGAATATAATCTTCATATTTTGCATGTAAATTTTTAATAATTCCCATTGTTGAAATCTCCACATAATATTTTAACTAGACACATTATTTAAATCTACATATTTTTGATTTATTATTAATTTTAAATAAATTAATGACAAATAAAATAATTTAAATTATAATCATTCTTGAAATCAAGCCATAATAATGATATTATTATAAGGCTATGTAACTTTTACTATTATTTTAATAATAGTTAATTAGGAGGTAACAATGAAAAAAATTGGAAATTTCTTTGCAAAAATTGGCCAAGGTATAAAAAAAGGATTTTTAGGATTAATTAGCTGGATTAAAAATACTGCTTGGATTCAACCATTACTTATTGTTGGTTTAATCTTTGGTGTTATTCTTTCTATTAAACCATTTGTTAGTTGGGTTGGTGAAGTTTTAAATCCTGATGAAAATTATAGATTCTTAATTTCTAAAAAGGATAAAAATAGAGATATAGTTTCTAAGTTTGAAATTGTAAATGATGTTCAAGATAAAGCAACTAGTACTGTTAAATTAGAGGGTTATGAAAATACTGAGCATGTAATGGTTATCTTCTATAAATCAAATGAATCAATTAGTAACTATTTACAACAAATTTTAAGTGATGTTAGTGCTTCAAGTGGAAATTATACTTGGATTAGTGTGGATTTATATTTTGGTGATGATGACGATTCTGATGAAAAAGAAAAAGAATTCTATGAGAATTTTGATGAAACTATTTCAATTTTAGATGAATTCTATAATAAAAATCTTTATTATGAAAATTCACCATATAAAATGTTTAGTGAAAATTTATCATTATATGGAGACGATACGAAAACAAATATTCCTTCACCTACATTTGTTAGATTTGATAAAGGTATGTTAGCAGGCTTAGCATCTTATACATTCTCTTCTGCAAGTAATGATCAAACTAAAAAATTTGAACAATTTGCTTTAGGAACCACCGATAAAGAAAATGGTGATTGGACTAAAACAAACGAAGAATATATTAAAGAAAATAATTAAAATGAAAAGTTCAGCTAGTTGGCTGAACTTTTTTTTCACTTATTAATATTTGCTGCTTGGCCTTCGCAAATAGTTTCTTCACTTGTTGTATAAGTTGAATAGTATACTGGTCTTGGACAATAATGATTTACTACTTTTCTATTAATTGGACAAATAACTGGTTGTTCTACCCAATAATATTTATTGCAAACATATTCTTTTACCGGCATAACTATAGGATCATATTTGCATGGACATCCTTGATTACAGGATGAACACATTTGGCGATTGTACATAAAAATATCCCTCGCTTTCACTTTAGAATATGATTGTTTTTTATTTAAGAATAGTTCTTTAGCCTATTTATCATATAATTAATTATGAAAGATAAGTTAAAGATTTTTATTTTTATATTTTTTTTATTAGTTTTATTTTTTTATCAAAATATTCTTATTTATAATAAATTAATTTTTAAAACAATTTTACTTTCGTTTGTTCCTTCTTTATTACCATGTTTAATTATTATTAATTTATTATTAGAATTAGATGTTTTAACTTATGTTTATAATAAAACAATAAAATTTGGTAAATATTTTTATTTATTGTTTTTAATTTTTATTTGTATGATTTTAGGAATGCCTTCCATGCAAATATTATTAAATAATCAAATTAATAAGAAGATTTTATCTGAAAAAGAAGCAAATAAATTTATTTATTCGTTTGGCACTATTTCGTTTCCTTTTATTTATGGTGTTTGTTTAGTTAATATATTTGATATTAAAATAGCTATTTTTATTTTGCTAATTTATTTTTTTATTAATTTAATTTCATTAATTTTTATGGATGTTAAAATAAATCATGTAAAATTAAATATTGATGACTATAATTTATCTAAATCATTTTCTAGTGCTATTTTAAGTTCTTTTAAAACTATAGGATTAATTGTGGGATGTGTAATTGTTTTTTCTTTACCATTATTTTTTATAGAAAAAATACCTTCATCAATTAAGTATTTATTAGAAGGTATTTTTGAATTTTCATTTCCAAGTTTTATTGTTTCACAAAGTAATAATTTATATTTATATTTAATAATGATATTTTTATTTATGTTTCCTTCGTTGTCAGTTATTTTTCAAAGTAAATTAATAAATAATAAACTTAATATTTTTAAATATTTAATTATTAGATTTTTTTTAATGTTAAGTGCTATTTTATTATTTTTTATTTTTTCTGTTTGCTATTATACATTTCTATAACAATATTTGGAACTAAACTTGATACATCAACATTATAAGTAAAAAATTCTTTAATTGATGAGGAGGATATAAAACTTTTACTTAGAGAAGCCATTAAGAAAACCATTTCAATATTTTGATCAATATATTCATTAGCCGCGGCTAATTGAAATTCGTATTCAAAATCAGTAACTGCTCTTAAGCCACGCACAATTGCCGTGGCATTTAATTTTTTAGCAACATTGACAATTAAATCATCGGTTGAAATTACTTCAACATTTTCAAAATCTTGTGTGGCAATTTCAACCATTTTAACTCTTTCTTCTGAAGAAAAAAATGATTGTTTGGAAGAGTTTTTAGCAATACAAACATAGATTTTATCAAATAATTTACTTGCTCTTAAAATGATATCTAAATGCCCATTTGTTATAGGATCAAAACTTCCTGGATAAATTGCAATTTTCATATTATTTCCTTTCTATAAGTACATGTATAGTACCATATTGATATCTTTTATGATAAGAAAATCTTTCGTCAAATGGTAATTCTTTATTGCATTCTTTTACAACAATTGCATCTTTATTTAATAATTGATGTTCAATTAAAAAATCTGTTACTATTTGATATAAATCAATTTTTGCATATGGTGGATCAAGATATACAATATCGATTTTTTCATTTAATGTATTTAATAATTGCTGATAAGAGCATTTATGAACTTCTGTTTCTTCTTCGATTTTAAGTTTTAAAATATTGTCTTTAATTGTTTTATAAGCAAGATAGTTATTATCACAAAAGATGGCCTTTTTAGCTCCTCTTGATAATGATTCTAATCCTAATGCTCCAGAACCAGCAAATAAATCTAAAATTGTAGAATCAATTAATTTATCACCTAAAGCGGACATTAAAGCTTCTCTAACTTTATCAGTTGTTGGTCTAGTGGTATTTACATTAGGAGTAGCAATAATCATATGACGATACTTACCAGATATAATTCTTAACATTGATGATAACCTCTTTTTTGAAATAAAGAAATTAGTTTAAATTCTAAATAATATAAAGGTTCATTAATAGTTTTTAATAAGTCATTATATTGTTTTATTAGTTTATCATTATCCATTTCTAATTTTGCTTTATAAAGTAAATCTTGCTTTTCTTTAATTAGTTTTTGATCATTTTTCATTACTCTTAAACAAAAAGAATAATCTTCTTGAGCGTTTTGAAATTTTTTTATTAAAGATAGTGATTTTTCATTTTGAAATATTTGATCTTCAATTTCTTTAATTTTCTTTCTTTCTGGCATGTTTTTTATTTTATTCACTAGCGTATTTTCATAATCAATGAGTTTATTCATATTTAACTCCTGTTTTAATTAATAATTCTTGCATTTTACTATCATTGTTTTTATTTGACATTAACTCTTTAAATTTATCTTGTCTTTTAAAGATTAAATGAAATAATCTGAATATATAACCAAAAGGAATTAAAATAATTGATTTTGTCCATGGATAAAAAGCAAATAATGATTTAACAGGAATAAACCATAATTTAAATAAATATTTAATTTTTGAATTTGATTGAGCAATTTGTTTATTTTTAACTTTATTATTATCTTTTCCAAATCCATGAATTCCTGATTTTAAAGTATATTCAATTAATTCTTCTGTTTTTTCATTTTTAATATATTCATATTTATGATAAGAAAAAACATAATCAAGCATATTTAAAATGGTATTGAAAAAATTAGTGTATTTATATTGATTAAAAATATTTTTAATTTTAGCTAAATCTAAATTAAATTTATTTATTAAAACATAGATATCACATAGAGGTCTTAAACCTGCACCACCTTCTAATAAATGCTTCATATAATGAACAATAATAAAAATAAAATGGTATTCTATATCAAGAGAATAAGTATTATGATCTTGTCTTTGAGAATGAGAAAATGGTTTACTAAAATATTCATAAAAAGGATTTGTGACTTCAATTAAATGAAAATGTAATTCAAATTCAATGTTTTTATAAGAAAATGATAAGTGATGAGAACATCTTTCTAAAAATTTAAAACCGTTATTTTTTAATATTTTAGTGGCTTTTTTTAAGTCATGTTCATTGATATAAACATCAACATCACCTAACATTCTTAAATATGGATCATTGTAATATTTTCTAATTACTGTTCCTTTTAAAAATATATGATCAATATTATTCGCATCAAAAAGATTTTTAACTAAAGAAGTTAAATTATCAATTTCTTCAGAATATAATGCACTCAAAAAATAAAATGTTTTAAATTTTTCTTCTGCAGTTACTTTATATAAAAAAGGTAAAAATGTTTGTTCTTTTAAAATTCTTCCAACAACTTTATTTATTTTTAATTCAGAAATTGAAATGTTTTTTTCTTTTATCCCTGCATCTATTAGTTTTAAAACAGTTTGATATGCTTCATTCATATTCTTCACCTAAAAAAATTGTTTTTGCATTTGGTAAATCAATATCACGATGAGTAATAATTATTTTTGTTTTATTGATACAAGAAACATTATTAACAATATTTTTTTCTAGTTCTTTATCCAAAGCGGAAGTAAATTCATCGAGTAATAAAATTTGATTATTTTTTTCTAAAGCGATAGCAAGAAGAATTCTTTGAATTTGTCCTAAAGATAATCCATTACCTCTTTCATTTAAAATAGTTTTTAATTTATTTGGTTTTTGATTAATTTCATCATAAATACAGGCTATTTTTAATGAATTAATAAATTTATCTTCTTGATAATTTTCAATAAATAATTTAGCATTTTCTTCAATAGTCCCACTGAAGAGAATATTTTCTTGAGCTACATAAGAAAAAAGATTTCGACATTCTTTGATATCATAAAAGTTGTTATTATATTTAACTTTAATTGTTCCTTTATTAGGTGAAATAAAACCTAAAAGTAAATTAAATAAAGTAGTTTTTCCACATCCAGAATGTCCTTTTAAAAGAATGGTATCATATTTTTTAATTGATAAAGAAAAATCTTTTAGTATTACATTTTGATCATAAGAAAAATCAACATGTTCAAAGATGATTTCATCAAAATCATTTATTTCAATTTGATTACATTCATTTTTAATATTATATAATTCTTGAATTCTATTTTCACTAACTTTATAAGCATTATAATTTGTAATTAATGAACTAAACATTGATAAAGGTGTTTCAAAGTAGCTTATAACTTGTAATAATCCTACTAAAGAACCATAAGTTAAAAATCCTTGAACAATACCAAACGCTCCATAAATCATTACAAACGCTGCACAAATTTCCATTAAAACATATAATCCACCATGACCAACAATAGATAATTTATTTCTTTTATCTTTGATAGAATAATTTTCTTTTATTCTATCGTGTAAAGAAGATGATAAGTTTTTTTCTGCATTTAAAGCTTTAACTATTTTAATGTTTTCAAAACTTTCTTGCATATAAGCATTAAGTTTACCATCATTTTCTAAAGCCATTTTATGGTATTTTTTTAATATTTTTGAATATATTCTAGCGGAAATTACAACTATTAAACCAAAAAGTAATAAGATAAATAAAATTTTATAATCTAAGTAAGCTAAAGCAAATAAAGACAAAAGAAATCTTGAAGCGTATAAAAACACATTAGGTATAGTTTGGCATAAACCATTTTTAATATTTTGAATATCATTTAAATAAACATTAGTGATTTCACCTGAATGGAATTTTTTAGCTTCATTAACATCTTTTTTTGATAGTTCATTATAGATGTCCTCTTTCATTTTAACTTCAATTTTTAAAGAAAATTTATTTCTAATAAATAAAAATAGTAAACTCAAAACAATATTACAAATTATTAATCCACCAAAAATTAAAGCATAAAAAAGCACTCTTGTATTATTGATCGCGGCATCAATTAATAATTTACTTGCCAAGGCTTGACTTACAAGAAAAATTGAACGAAATATATTAATAATGGATAAAATAAGAATATACTTTTTATTAGACATTTTTTATTCTCCGTGTTAATGGAAAAAAGATTTTTCTAATTAATAAACTATGCCAAAAGAAAAGATAAAGTTTATATGAGAAACTATTTAAATAGTCAGTTTTATTTTTCCTTTTTATAGCAATAACTTTTCCAATAATTTGTTTATAATAAATAGGCTCTTCTTTATTAATTTGATTATCACCAAGAAGAACATAGTGCTCTTTTTTTATTTGATAGATACGATGTAAAACATAACTACCATCATTTCTTTGATAGAAGATAATATCATTTTTTTTTAGATTTGTTGGATTAGTCAAAATAACATGATTTGTTTCATAAATAAAAGGAAGCATACTAGTGCCTCTTACAGGCATAATAAAATTTTTATTATTGTCTAATGTTTCTTTTAATATGGGAACTAAATCTACAATGTTATTCATTAATAATTCCTAATTCTAATAATTTTTTAATAAAGTTTTCGGTATCTTCTTTTGCTGTTTTTTCATCGATATCGTATTCTTTTGTAATAGCTTTACAAATTTCTAAGGTATTTAATCCTTCTTGAATTTTGTTTATAATAAAAACTGCAATTTCATTTAGGTTAATAATTTTTGAAAAATCAACATTCTTTTCATCTTGATGAACAAGAATTGTTTCATTAGCTAAATTTTTCATTACATAATTATCACATAATTTCATTTTAATTTGCCTCCAAATATTCTTTTAATTTATCTACTGCATCATAAGAAATATTACAATTTAAAATACATCCATTTATTTCAATAAGTTTATTTGTCATATTATTCCATTTTTCTCGACTATACATAAATGATGAGTTAGTAATATGAGGAATAAGTAAAAGAAATTCTTCTTTTTTAGTAATATTTTTTACTGAATTATTTTCACTTCTATGAATAAAAACAAAATTTGTTAATTTGATTTTTTTATTTTCATCAATTAAGTATTTTCCACTCCAAGGATTACCATAAATATAAAGAGTGTTATTTTCATTGATAATTATATTTTTATCATCATTAATTTGTTCTATTCCTACATGTTCTTTCCAAAGTCTAGCATGGGTAGATTTTCCTACTCCACTACTAGCGATTAGTAAAATACCTTTATCAAGATATTTAAATGAAGAAGAATGGATGAGTATGGCATCTTGTTTATTTAAAATAAAATACATAAATGCATATTCACTTAAAACATATTCTTTTTGCCCAAGATTTTCTTTAGTTAATAAAATAGTTGCTGAATTAATTCGATAGATTATTATTCCAATAAACGAGCCATCTTCAAATTTTTGAACTTGAATTATCTCATTATTTATCTCATAAATATCATAATATTTTGAATGATATTTTGCTTCTTCTTTTGGAAAATCGAGATTATCGACAATTTCTGTGGAGATAATTATATCACCTTTTTCAGATGTAATATATTTTTGTAATTGATGGTGCATCAATTTTGAAACATAACAGAATGTAAAATTTAAGTTTGCTATACAACAATTTATCATAAAAAATCCTTACTATTAAACAATATCATTTACTTAAGTAAATGTAAAACGATAGTTTCATAAAACACTAAGTACCAAAGAAACTATTCCTAAAAGAGATATTACAATTCCTATAATAATATTAAAAGAATATTTTTCTTTTTGAAAAAAATAATATATAAATAAAAAACTAATACCAGAAGTAATAAGTCCACATGATAATAAAATTCCATTAACTTCTTTTATAAAAATAGAAAGAATAAATAAAACTAAGGAAATTAAACAAAAGATAACTGTTAAAATAAGTTTTTTCATTATTTAGTAGATGAACGATGTTGAATTGTTGAATAGAATGGATATGATTTATTTTTTAGAGTACCATTTAATAATTTTGTAAGCATTCTCATAGCAATTGATCCAACTTCATACATATCGATTTCAAAGGTGGTTAAGGTTGGTCTAACAATAGTAGAATATTTAGTTCCTATAACAGAAACAATTTGAACTTCATTTGGAATAGAAATTCCATTTTCATTAGCGGCATTAGCTACTCCACAAGAAATGGTGTCCCTTGGTGCAATGAAAAAGCCTATTTTATTTTCTTTAAAATATTCTTTAAATTGCTCAAATGTTTTTGAATATGAATCTTCTACTTCAATTTTCTTAAATAAATTTTCTTTATTTAATTTCTTACATTCTTCTAAACAAAGAGTTTCTAATGTATCCATCATTGCTGAACTATTATTAATAATATGGAGGAAGTAAATTTCTTCATTGCCATTTTCAAAGTGTTCATTAATAATTTGCTTAATTGAATTTTCATATTCAAGAGGAATTGAAGCAACATTTTCTTTAATAACTTCACGCCCAATAACCGAGACTGGTGTGCCATAATTAACTAGCTTATCAATATCTTTTTCTGATAGTTGGTCATCAAAAACAACGACACCATCAACATTACTAGATATAATACTTTCCACAACGTCACTTACTTCTTCAGTGTTTTGAGTGGTTGTAAATAAAGTAGTTTGAAAGCCATAAATTTTAGCAATATCAACCATTCCTGAAAGCATAGAAGCAACATACATATGCATTGAATTAGGAATTACAATACCAACATTTGTTGATTTAGATTTAGCTAAACCTTGAGCAATTGCAGAAGGTTTATAACCTAATTTTTCAATGACTTCCATAACTTTAATTTTTGTTTCTTCAGTAACATTTTCTTTGTTATTAATAACACGAGAAACTGTAGCAAGAGAATATCCAGATTCTTTAGCTACTTGATATATTGTAACTCTTCTTTTTAAATAATCTTGGTCCATAATTTTTCCTCCTATCTATAAATAAAAAAAGCGCCTAGCTGCGCTTTTTATGGTGAATAGTTTATTTTTGCTTTAAGGTCATTAACTTTTGTTTCATGTCCATTAGTAACATCTTAGACTTACCTTTTAACTTACTGATATCAATATTATCGACATATTTTATTAGATCATCAATTTTTTCGTCCATTGAATCAAGGGTGTTATCCGTTTTAAGTGTGACTTTTTGCTTAACATCTGCTAATGAAGTTTCTGCTTTTGTTTTTACTTTTGACATTTTTTTCATGCAATCATCTTTAGTTTCGGTTAGCCTTTGATATAAAGGTTCACATCCAACTAATATGAGCATTCCAATCACCATGCCACCAGCAAGAACACCTATTTTATTTACCATGAATCCTCCTTACATGTAAGAAGAATTCTATGCGCACTTTAATATTAATATTAAAATTAGCATTATGTCAATTTTTTTATCGACATTTGATTTCTTCTTAGCAGGTGACAAACTTATAAAGATTTATTGCTAGAAATTAAATCTTATTGTTCACCAATGTTAGTTTAATCACATTTAAGAAGAATATTCATAAATTTTTATTTTTTTAATTCTTTAATTATTTCTACACCTTTTGAAGCACCGATTCTACTTGCGCCTGCTTCAATCATTTTTAAGAATGTATCTTTATCTTTAATTCCACCTGAAGCCTTTACTAATGCTTTATCTTGAACTGTTTGTTTCATTAATTTAACATCTTCAACAGTTGCTCCACCAGTTGAAAAACCAGTTGATGTTTTAACAAAATCAGCATGAGCGTTAACTGCATCTAAACACGCTCTAATTTTTTCTTCATCAGTTAATAAACAAGTTTCAATAATAACTTTTAAAACATTATTTCCACAAGCTTTTTTTAATACTGAAATTTCATTTTCAACATATTTATCATCATGACACTTTAATCTTGAAATATTGATGACCATATCAATTTCACTTGCACCATCTTCAAGAGCTTTTTTAGTTTCTGCAAGTTTAGCCTCAGTTGAGCAAGCGCCTAAAGGAAAACCAACAACTGTACAAACTTTGACTGTTGTACCTTTTAATAATTCAACACATTTTTTCACATATGAAGAATTAACGCAAACGGAAGCAAAATCATATTCTTTAGCTTCTGAGCATAATTTTTCAATATCTTTATCTAAACAATCTGGTTTTAATAATGTGTGATCAATATATTTGTTATAATTCATATTAAATTTCTCCTATTAAAATTATACCAAAAAAAAACAATAAAAAAAGCCTTTTATAAGGCTTCAATTCAAAAACTATTTATTACTTTGCTACAACTTGTTTTCCTGCATAATAACCGCATTTTGGACAAACACGGTGTGCAGTGATTGTTGCTCCACAATGACTACAAGTTGTTAAACCTGTAACAGCTAAAGCTAAATGTGATCTACGCATTCTTTTTGTAGTTTTTGATGTTCTTCTAAATGGTACTGCCATTGATACACACCTCCTAATATATCGCTAGACACAATGGATATTTTATATTAATATATAACTAGTGTCAATAAATTAAAAGAAAATTAATGTTTTTATTTGTTTAATGCATTTACTATTTCAATAGGCAATTTTCCATCAATTACTTCTGTTTTACAAATTAAATCATAAATGCATTTATTGTCTTTTTGTAAAATGCAAACAAGTAGATTAATTAATGGAACTATTCCTATTGTAAACACTCCTAAAATTACATTAATGATGATAGCTAATATTTGTCTTAAGATTAATAAATAGAATGGAATATATTTATTTTTATCTGTAATAATAACAATTTTAGCAATTTTTTTGCCTAATGTTTGTCCTTTTTGTAAGATTAAGGGAATGATTAAATAAACAATTAATCCACTGATAAATAAAGTGATTACAATAATAAAAAACCACATTTTTATAATATAAGTTTGATCTATTTGTAACATATATCTTAACTGATCGGTAGGGTTTTCTTTATATAATTTATAATTTTCATTAAATCTTTGTACTACTTCATTTAAATCAGTTACATTATTAAAAATTTTACAAACAATATATAATAATAAAAATCCCACAACGATTAATAATAATGTGTCAATAATTAAAGCGTATAATCTTCTTCCAACCATTGATTCTTTTTCTTTTTGCATGGGTTTCTCCTTATATAATTTTAGGCTATCTAAATGATAGCCTAAAAACAAATTAAATTAAAGAATAAAGTAGTTATTTTGAAGGGCTATATCACCAAGAGCATTTCCATTTTGCTTAAATCCATTATTTTCAATGCTAGGTGAAAATTTGACAAGTAATCCATCCATTGGGGTGTTTTTATTTACTTCAGAACCTAATTCTGTATAATCAATATCTAATGATAAAGTCCAATATTGACCTTCTTCTTGATAATTAACATTGTTTAATGTAGTGGTATTATCATGGAATTGGTTAGATTCATTATCCCAAAAAGATGTAGCGCCTAAACTAATATAAGATGCATTTTTATAAATAACAATAGAAACATCATTACTATCTAATGCCCAAACTCCACTTGCTATGGCTGTGTTAGGTTTAATAATAAATCTAATAAAATCAGTATCATTAAATGCATTAAAAGAAATTAAATTTAAACTTAAAACTTCATCTTTTCTATCAACTTTAGCAAATACATCTCCACCACCTATTGAAAATTCGATTTTATAATCTTTAGTTAATTCTTCTTTATTAACAGTTATTGTTTTAGTTTGAATTTTTACATAATTTCCTTGATTTGCGAGGTCACCAACTGGAACACCATTATTAAACATTGCATCTGTAAATGGTGTAGCATCATAAATGACTCCATTTTCAAATTCCCATAAACCGATTGCAACAACACCATTTTCTTCATAAGAAGAAAGTTCGCTAAAGTCTACTTCAAATTGTAATGTGAAATAATTTTTATTTGGTTCATTATAAGTAGGTGTGTGATTTGCATTAGTTTCATCAGTAGCAAAATTTGAATATTGCCAGAAATCAGTTAAATTATTCTTTTTAGTGGCCTTTTGTTTGTTGATTAAGAAAGTTACATCATCTTCATTAAGTCCCCAACCAGCTTTATTATTTTCTGAAGTATGAACAACTAATTTAATATATTCACTATCTTCAAAAGAACCAAAACCAATCATATCAAATACAAAGCTTGTTGATGTTTTAGTATATTTTACATAAATATCATCGGCAGCTTGTGATTTATTTGAAGTACTTGGATCAGCAAAATTAATAGGATAGTCCTTGGTTAATTCATCTTTATCATAAGGTAAATCTTCTGGATAGCAATTCATGATACATCTAAAGCAATTATTATTTTTATCAACTCTAACATATTGGCTTGGATCTTCCACAGAAGCGATATTATTAGATTGTAAAGCATTCATTGGTGCCCAATCAATATCAGTTTCTGACCACAATCCCATTGAGACACCAATAATGCTTTCTTGTGTTGAATTAATTACATTATAAGGAATTAATAAAGTTATATTTGTTTTATTGTTTGAAGTGTCAACACTTGCTTTTGCTTCTCCTTTTGAAGTATCAATTTCTCTTCCATAAGAAGAAACATCAACACCACCATTTTTATAAATGATAAGTTTGGTGACATTTTTATCTTGTTTATTAGAAACTTCGTTAGTAGAAATATATACTTCAATTCTTGAATTTCTATCTTCAGAAGTAAAGACTGTATTTTCTGAAGAAAGTAAGACATATATTCCTTCTTTACTACGAGATATCGAACCAGTAAATGCTTCATAATTTGCCCATGTTTTGCTAACTAATTTACCAAATTCTGTACCATTTTTTGCTAATGAGATATCTAAATTTGTTAAAGAAGAAAACTCAGATAATTTTCTTGTGATAGAAATAAAACCATCTTTAGAAAAAGTAATAGTGGCTTTTTTATCAATTTCTATATCTTTGATTTCAAATAAACCATCACTATTTGTTTTAATACTATCTTTTAAAGAAGATATCTTAACATCAACATTTTCTAAATTGCCATCGATAAAATGAGATACTTTACCAGTAATAGTTTGTTTTTCTTCTTTAGAAGTAGTACTTGAAGATGATTGACTTGTTGTAGTTGAAGTATTGCTTGTTTGATAACTAGAAGAAGTGTTATTTTCTTCAGAAGTTGAAGAAGTTCCGCAGCTTATTAAAGCTAACATGGAAAAAACTAAGAGTAATTTTTTTGTTTGTTTCATATGTCCTCCTAATGATATATTTTTATGTTTTTATAAATAGCCGCAGCACCATCGGTATATAAACCAATATTACCATGACTAAAACCAATTGAATCAGAGTACTCTAATTTACTTTTACCATTATCTAAATCTAAACTAATATGATTATTTCTTATTACTACTTTTAAATGATGGTATTCATCAGAATTAATTTTTAATGCATCAGCTGAAATATCAATATCGGAATGATTGTAATCACATTTAGAAATGAATGTTTTTGAGTTATTGAATCCACAATAATAACCTTGAATGGAAGCCATTGTATCGTTTGAAGCGAAGGCTGGATTATTAGCTCTTAAAATAACTCCACAAGTATTAGCTTGAGTTTCACCAACTAGTTTAATATCCACTTCAAGAGTGAAGTCAGTAAATGTTCCATCACCAAAATACATTAAGTTTCTATTACCTGCTAAAGCATAATGACCATTATCTAATAATTTCCAAGAGTTAATATATTTAGCTCCTTTAGAAACATAACTAGATAAATCGTTTTCAAATTTTGGCCAAGAAGCAGAAGATTTAAAAATTTCAAAGGAATGGAAAGCAATTTCATCGTCACCAATAATAGTGATGTAATGAGAACCTTTACTTAAATTTATATCGCCAATATAACTTTTGACATATTGGAAAGAAGCATCATTACTAGAAGGAATAGTCATTCTAATAGGTTTATTTTCATCGACTTGAATAATTAATTTTTTATTTGCATATTTTTGGTCTAGAATAAAATCTAGTCCATAGATTCCATCTTCACTAACTGACATACGATAAATAGCATAATCTTTTTTAGAGAGTCTTAAATCATAGCTATTGAGTTTACCATTAAAGTAATCACCATATTCGTCATCATCATTAATTTTTTCTTCAATTAAACCAGAATTTTTTGAAAAAGAAGAATAGTAATAGTTATTGGCTAATACTTTTTGTTGAAAGACTTCATCATTGCTTGAAGTTCCAAAAGCAACATTAGAAAAAGCTGTATAGTAAATATTTGTATTATTTGATTTAATATAGCCAATTTTACCTTTTGCTAAAGAAGTATCTAGTGTGGTAATTTTATTCATATTATCAAAATATATTGATGTTTTATTATCTTTATATGCGATTCTTATAGTATGCAATTTGTTTAAATCATAATTTTTCTTTAATGATTCACTAGTAATAAGATTTGTTTGACCATTTTCAACTTTAGAAAAATTTAAAGTTTTATTATTTATTTCTACATATGCATAGTTATCATTGTTTTGATAAGAGAAAATAAATTTTGTATTATCACCAGTAAAATTATATTCAGAAGTAAATATATTACTTGTTTCAATATTTGAAAGGATAAAATTATTTTCTTTAGTTAATGAAGTTTCATTTTGAGCAATAAAAGTAGCTTTTTTAGGTTTATAGTTATTGTGTAAAGAAGCATAATCAACACACATCTCTGTACCAGAAAAAGATAATCTAGAAATATTGAAACTACGATCTGGTCCACCTGAAGAATTTAAATTATGGTAAGCAATATAATATGAATCTAAATCAGGACCAAGCACAGTTGATGAATGTCCTAAACCTTTAAAATCAGTATCGGTGCTAAGTAAAATTGTATCGCCTTCTGTAAATGCTGATCGATCGAATAGTTCTCCTGTAGCGTAAGAATAACCAACTCTATATCCTTCTGAAATAACATTATTACCTGTATATGTTAAATAATATATTCCATCTCTTTTTAATAAATAAGGCCCTTCAGTCCAACCACCAAGTTGTGTATTATCAAGGTTTTTAGAAACTCCAATAGATAAATCGTCATTAAATTTGATTAATCTAATTCCGGTATTTGAAGCTCTTAACATATATAATTGTTCATCATCATCTAAAAAGAATGATCCATCAATTGATTCACCAAAATTATCTTTAACTTTAATAAATGGTCCTTCTGGTTTATCCGCTTTTAATAAATAATGTCCATTTCCACCTTGAGATTGAAGCATATAGAAATAACCATCATAATAGATTACTTCTGGAGCATAGGCAGTGGTTGTACAGGCATCATTACTAACATAACCTGTTTCTAATCCTTCTCCAGTTAGTTGTTCCCAATTAATTAAATCATCAGAAACCCAACCTCTAACTCCTGTTTCAAAGTTTTTTGTTGAACAATATAAATAATATCTTCCATTAAATCGATAAACGAAAGGATCGCCAACACCATATTCAGACCATTGTCCAGGAATTTTTGTTTCATCGAATTTGTTATTAAAGGTTTCTTGTTCTTCAATTTTTCCTAAATGAGAAAATATTTTTATAGTTTCTATATCATTTACATTATTACAACCTGTTAAAAGAAATAATGTTGAAAGTAATATTTTATTAATTTTTTTCATTTTAGTTTGCCTCCATAATGCAATTGTAAGTATAAGTTGGATTAACTAAACTTGCTTTACCAATTGCTTTGGTTAAAGTTTTATATCCATTGGCTTCAAAAACAATATGAGCGTTTGATGAAGTTGGAATAGCAAGTGAATAAGTATTATTTTCTACATAAGTAAAAATGTTTGGATTTTCTTGATAATAAACTTTTGCTCCATTAACATTACATGTTCCCTTAATTAAACATTATCCTTTTGATAAAGTAATTGTTTTCTTTAAAGCATTTCCATTTAAATCGGTGCCTAAAATTTTAATTTTTTGACTTATATAACCATTTGCAGTGATTATTAGTTCGAAATCACTACCATTTATGGCCCATATAGCAAAACTTCCATCTTCATTAACTTGTTTACTATTAATTAAAGCAATTGAAACAGGATTATTATTGCTATCAACTATTCGACCATAAATTTTAGTGGCTTTAATTTGATTGTTAATAGCTCTATATAATCCATTATCTAAACTAATTCGACAATATTGATTAGTGTATTCAGGGGCTACATAATCTTCAAAACCAGCTCCTGCATAACTCCATCCATCCCAATCTTTATTTGCTTCAGACCATACTCCACAAGAAATACCAATAATATCAGTTGGTGAAATACTTAAGAATGTATAAGGAATAAATACATCCATATAGTAAGTAGTACCTTTTAAATAAGCATTATTAATTATTTTAGAAGTAGAAGGAATATTGTTGCTACCATTACCAAAGTTTACAATTGAAAAACTACTATCGGATTTAAAATCAATTCGATAATCAGAATCATCTCTTCCATGGAAAGAAGAATTTGTATCGATAAATAATTCAACATGATCACCATTAGAAATGGCTTTACTTGATTTGAAAGTAAAATTAATTCCTTCAAATCCACGATACACTTCACTAGTTATTTTTGTTATTCCTCTACTACCTCCAAAAGTAAAACTGGAAGAAGGAGAATATAATTCAATAGTTCCTAAATCTAAAGAATTCTTTGAAACAATATCAATTAATGATAAAGTGGTGGAAGAAGTTTTATAATTTTCTTTAGAAGCAGTTAAAATTAAATCGTTATCAAGAACAACTTCAATAGAAAATTTACCTTCATTATTTGTTAAAATTTTTTGATTATCAATTTCAATTAAACAATCTTGAATAATTCCTTCAGAAGGATTTTTTACAATACCAGAAATTGTTTTTTTGATTTGTAAAGAATTGTTAATTAAAACATAATCTAAATTTAAACTTCCAGTTTTTGTTGATTTTAATAAAGTAGAAGTTAATTCCTTTGTATATGTTTTAAAGCCATCTTTAGAAATTTCAATTATTGTATTATTATTTGGATCAACATTAGTTAAAGTATATTTTCCATCTTTATTAGTTAATGTTTCTTGATCATTAATTTTTACTTTAGCGTTTTCAACTTTGTTATTTTGTTGATCTATAATTGTGCCAGTAATGTTAATTTGATTCATTGGGACATTATCTCGAGAATAAAAATTATTACCTTGATAAACGACATAAGTTGCTGGTGATTGTGGATCAACAAATGAACCTTCATAAGTTAATCCTCCCCAAGTGTAAGGTAAAGTTTCATTAGTGGAATCTTTTCCTCTTTCAACATGCCCTACTGAAAAAGCAAATGTAGAATTTTTACTAATACCAACTTGTGCATATGGAATCATTAATTCTACTGTATATCCTTTATCATTATCAGTGTCATTATTTAAAGTTCCATCTAAAACAATGCTATAGTCTAATAATCCATTCCATGAGCCCCATTGACCATTAGATCCAACAAAGATTCTAGTTTTGCCGTGTGCACCAATATTAATTTGGATATCATCAGATTGAGGTTTATTAGATCCATCATTTTTAAAGTCAAAATAAACTTCTACTGAATCACCTTTAGTTACATCATCTCCATTATTGTTTCCGACAGTTTGAATATCAATATCATTGACTTCAAAGAAACAAAATAAAGCACTTTCTCCTCGATACATAATCATACTAGCATTGTTTTGTGCACCAAAAATAACTTTTGGAGAAGAATTTTGCCATTGGGAATCGTTTTTATAACCATCAATTACTAACTCAGGAGCAGTATAATTTCCATCAAAATTAAATTGATCACCATTTTCTTCTTTATTTGGATTATAATCTTCAGCATCATTTAAGTTAATTGATGGTATTTCTCCAGAGTTATTAATGAAACCTGATGAATTTGTTTCTGAAGATTGATTTGAGCATGCAAGTAAAAATAGACATGGTAGTAATAATGTTATTTTTTTCACTTTGTTTCCTCCTTGTAATTTGTTAATTGGACATCTGCTTCTCTATTTATAAAAAAGCCTCCATATCCATATACATCATCATAATTTAAAGTTGTTTGAATTATTTGTTCTTCATTTAAGTATACTTTTAAAATAGAATTACAATAATAAATCTTTAGATTATATTTTTGATGTAATTTAATATCTATTGGTTTATCATAAATTCTTGTTTTACCATATTGAACATGTTCAATAACAAGTAAATTGTTGATAAAGCCAATCAAATAACCCATATATTTTGGTTCGTTATTTGATGAATGAGATGAATAATTACTAGCGTTTAAAATTAAACCAAATAATGAATTCCTTGTAAATGAGTTAAATTCAAAATCAAATGATTGAATTAAACAAGGTTTGGTAAAATGATATTCTTCTTGAGTGAAATTATTTTTTATTTTATCCTTAATTATTATTCTTTTAAAAGATACGTTTCCTTCTAATAATTTAATTGATAATATACCAGTATTAATCATTAATTCATCTAAATAATAATTAATAAATTCATATTCATCAGTTTGAGGATTAATATTGATTATTTTTTTACTTTTATTACAAGTTAATAATATTTTTCCTTTGGAAGTTGATTTTAACAATAAATAGACTAATCTAATTTTTCTATTTTTTGTCTGAATTTTATAATTTACTTTTTTATTTTGTTTTAAAACAATGTATGCTTCATCTAAATAATCATTTTTAAAATTGCCCTTTGTTGATTTACATTCAATTATATTAGGAACATAGGTTGTTTCTTTTGTTTGTAAAGAACCATTAGCTTCATTAATAAAGGCGGTATAGGACACTCCAGTTAAAGATTTATACCCTATTCTTCCTTTATTAACTGATTTTAATGAAATAATAGGGACATTATCAATTAATATTTCTAACTTCGAATCATTTATAAGTCTTAATGTATGGAAGTTGTTAAAGTTAACTGATAATTTTTTACTTACTAATAAGATATTGTTTTCATAAACTTTAATCAAGTTATCTTCTAATTCGATTGAGCAATACTTATTTGAATTTTGATAAGAAAAAACTAAAGTATTATTACCTTTTAAATTATATTCGATAGTGAATTTTTGTTTTGTTGAATCTTTACTTAAATAGAAATCATCTTTTATTAATAAATTGTTTTCATCAACAAAACATTCAAAATCTGGTCTAATAAAATTATTTTGTTCTATTTCACACGGGTTACATGAAACATGTCGATTAGAAAAAGATAATCTATCAATATTCAAATAACGGAAATGACCATCATTTTCTAAATTAACTAAACTATGATAAGCTAGGTAATAATCATCTAAAGATGGACCAAGAAAAACACTATTATGTCCTAATGAATGAAAATCTTTATCAGTGGATATTAATAATGGTTCATTTTGAACAAGATAATTTTGATTATTTTGTTTTGAAGAAGCTACTTTAACTCGATAAGAAGTTGAAGTTAAGAAATTACCACAATATGTGATATAATAGTATCCATTTCGATAAAACAAGCTTGGTCCTTCAGTCCAACCATTAGAAACAGCTGGTAAAATATTCTTTCTATTAATTAAATGATTCTCATTTTCAATATCAAGTAAAGCTATTCCATTATGATCTGCTCTTAAAAATTTTAAGTTAAAATTTTCATCTAAGAAAAAACTTCCATCAATCATATTATTAACATTTTCACTAATTCTTTTAAATGGACCAAGTGGATTATCGCTTTTATATAAATAATGCCCATTTCCAAGTGGTGAAGTACATAAATAGAAATTGCCATCGTGATAAATAACTTCAGGAGCGTATGCACATTTTAAAATTTTGTCTTCAACAACAAAACCTTTATCTTCAAAATGAATTAAATCATTTGAAACAAAGCATCTAATACCTTCTTCTTCATATAATCCAGATGGATATAAATAATATCTACCATTATATCGAAGAATAAAAGGATCGCCGATAGAATAAATAGAATTATCTTTTAATTTAATTTGATAAGGATTTTTCATACTATTCTTTCATTCCTGATAAAGCAATTGAATTAATGAAGAAGTTTTGGAAACAGAAGAAAATTAAAATCATAGGAACAGAAGCAAGTACGGATCCAGCCATTAATTTTGGTAAATCAACATTTGATGAGCTAGAGGTAACTAAAGTTGTTAAATATACTTGTAAAGTTTTTACTTTTCCAGTTAAATAAATTGATGGACCAAAATAGTCATTCCAAATGCCAACAAACCAGAAAATTGCTTGAGCTGCAATTGCAGGTTTTGATAAAGGAAAAGCTAATTTAAAAAACATTTTTGTATAAGAAGCCCCATCAATTTTAGCAGATTCAATTAATGAATCTGGAATACCACTTTTCATATATGTAATTAAAAAGAACATCATTGAAATATTGCCAAATAATCCAGGTAAGATTAATGGCCATAATGTTTCAGTCATATTTAATGCTTGGAAAGCTCGATATTGAGGTAGCATAACCGCGGCATATGGAACCATCATTGATGACATCATAATTAATAATAAAGTTTTTTTGCCAATTAATTTTAATTTTGCAAAACTAAATGCGGCAAGAGTAGAAAAGAATGTTCCAATTATAATAACAGAAATTTCAATTACTAATGTATAAACAATTGACATATAAAATCCAGAGTCTTTAACAATTTCTAAATAAGCATCACTAACCCATTTAGTTGGAATTAAAGTTAAAGGTTCACCAAATGCTTCTGTAGTTGTTTTAAATGAAGTGAAAAACATATAAATATATGGAAAAAGCATAGTAAGAGCACCAATTAAAACAATAATGGTAGCAATAATAAATCCTACTTGAATCTTTTTCTTTTTTGATGAATATTGAATCTTTTTAGAAGGTTCTTTTTTTATTAATTGTTCCATATTTCCTCCTAAATATCTAATATTTTTGTCTTTTTGAATTGAATAATTGTAATAATCATAATAACAATTGCAAGTAATGTTGAAGCAGCCGAAGCTAAACCATATTTTGATTTATCAATACCATATTGCCAAATATAGTACACGATAGTTCTTGCTCCTGGATTACCTTGTGCAAAAACTTGTGAATCTGCATATGATTGAAGCCCACCAATGATACCTGTAATAATTAAATAAAAAGAAGTTGGTTTAATTAAAGGTACTGTAATTTTAAAAAATTGTCTAGCAGTTGAGGCTCCATCAATAGAAGCAGCTTCATAATAAGAATCGGAAATTGAATTTAAACCTGCTAAATACAAAAGCATGGTTCCTCCAATTGCTCCCCAAATATTTTTAATCATAATAGCAAATTTAATTAGCCATGGATTACTAGTACCAAGCCATGGTAAATTTACACCTGTAAGCATGTATAAAAATCCATAATCCATTTGGAAAACATATCTCCAAATTACATTAATAGCGACAGCAGAAGTAACTGCAGGTAAATAATAAATTAATCTTAATATTTTTGAACCATGAGCAATCTTTTTTAAATAAGTAGCAAGAAGTAAACCAATAAACATTCCAATTGGAATAGTTACTAAAAATATTATGGTATTTAAAATGGCATTGCCAAATTCACCTTGCCAAAAATCAAGAAAACTATCTGCTTCAAATAATTTAATATAATTATCAAACCAAACCCATTTAGTTGTTTCTCTAATTGGATTATAATCAGTAAAAGAAAAATAAACTGAATATACCATTGAAATAGCGGTAAAGACTAAAAAGCCTATTAAAGGAATTAAGATAAATAAGAAAGCTATAAGGGATTCTTTATAGCTTTTTTTCTTATTTCCATAAATAATAACATTGTTTTTCATTTTGTATCCTATGATAAATAATTATTGGATTCATCAAGTCCTTTTTGGTATTTATTTGCATATGATTTAATAAATTCATCAGCAGTTTGGCTTCCTTGGAAAACGGTATTTAAATTGTCTTCAAGATCTTCAATAAAGGTATTATCATAAACAAAGTATTTAACTCTATTTTTACCTTGAATATATTCGTTTCCACGAACAATATCAACAAATAATTTGCGATTTTCTGGCATAAGTTGTCTTCCTGTTAAACCTTCACCATTTATATATTGATTTTCAGCATATTCACGAATGTTTGGAATAGCTTGTCCTAATTGATAGTTCATGATATTTGATTTTTCTGAACATGCTAAATATTTTGCAAGTCTAACAGCAGCTTCTTTTTTAGTTGATTTAGCGGATACTGCATATGCAACTGAACCAACCCATGAAGTTGATTTTGCTCCTTCAGCTGGACCTACTGGTGTAGGCATTAAATCAAATTCAAAAGTTAAATCGTTCCAAAATTGCTTACAATCCCATGGACCCATGAAAGTAAAGACACAACCTTGATTTAAAAATCTTTGGAATGAATTTTGACTTGATTGTTCGTCAGCTGATGGTGCAACATGATATTTTGTTGATAAATCAGCAATGAATTGAACTGCATCAACAAAGTTTTTATCTGAAATAGTTTCTTTTTTACCATCAGATGAGAAAAAATCAGCATTATTAGAATAAACAGCAGCCATTAATTCGTAATAACCAATTCCATAAATGTTTTTATTATTATATTCACCAGTAATTGCTTGTAAATATTTAATGAATTGATCCCAAGTCATTGGAACATTTGGATCTGGTAAAGAAATATCTAAGTTCTTATCTTTAATAATACTCTTTAGTAAATCCTTATTATAACAAATAGCATAAGGGCCTAAATCTTTTGGTAAACCATATAATGAACCTGTTCCTAATTTGAATGTATCGCGATCATAACGGTACATTTTGGTAGATAAATCCCACATTGAAGAGATTTCTTGTTCTGTTACATATGAATCAAGAGCAAGAAGTTTTCCACTATCAGCGTATTGCATAAATTCATAATCTGGCATATAGAAAACATCAGGTAATTGATTTCCTTTATTTTTAAGTGTTGTCATATATGAATCACTTGCTGAAGCAGTATAAGCAACTTTAATATCTGGATTATCCATCATAAATTGATCGACTAATGCTTGGAAATTTGATTGTTCTTCTGCGCTTCCCCAACCAAAGAAAGAAATAGTTGTTGTACCATCATTATTACCATTATCACTTGAAACAACATCACCACAACTTACTAAAGTTGTTAATAAGGCAACAGTTAATATAGTTAATTTATTTTTTTTCATAAATTTCTCCTTTTATTACACTTTAATTTTAAATGTTTTAGGTGTCTTTCAACAATACATAAAGAATAATCTTATTATGACTTTTTTTATTAAAATGTGAAAGCGGTAACATAATAAAATGCTATAAAATGCACTAAATTTAAAGAATATTGACTGATTTTTTTTAAATATGATATAATATTTTTATGATTTATTAACTTTTTTTGAAATAGAAAGTCAGTAAAAAAGTATGTATACTTAGAAAGTGAGGAAATAAATGATTTTTAAAATTGAATATATAGGGCCTCAGACTATTGAAAATGCACCTTTTACGATTGATAGACCGGATGGATCTTATAGATATATTTTCTTCCATTTTATTTCCCCAGTGACTCTTGTTATTGATAATCAAAAAGTTGATGCAATCCCTGGAACTTGTATTTTATTTACACCAAGGAAAGAACAAAAGTTTTTTGTTGAGAAAAATCGTCTTAATCATGACTTTATTGATTTTTCATTAATTGATGAGAGTTTTTTTAAAAACATTAATTTTCCTTTAAATATTCCTTTAACTCCTAAAATGTCTAGTTTTATCACTCAACAAGTTAAGGATATTCAAAAAGAAAAAGAAATGTCAGAAATCGGTTGGGAATATATTTGTGATGAAAAATTAAGTGAATTATTTATTAATATTTCAAGAAAAATTCATCATCGTAATACTTTTAATTCAGAAAAGTATGCAGAAGAAATGAAACATAAGTTTGAAGATATTCGCTTAAATATGTACCAAATACCTGATCGTATTAGTGTTGATAAACTAGCTAAGTCAATGGGATTTTCTTTATCAAGATTTAATGAACTATACAAAATGTATTTTCATACAACTCCAATTAAAGATTTAACTAATGCACGTATTTCTAGAGTAGAAGAATTAATTGGTAATGGTTTGTCAACAAAAGAAATTATTCGTAAAATTGGTTTTTCTAGCGAAGAGTATTTTTATCGCTGGTTTAAAAAACATTTTAAGATGACAAAAGAGGATTATATTAAAAATAAAATAAATTTGTAGGAGGAGATTATGGCAAGTTTAAAATTAAATCATATTTATAAAGTTTATCCTAATGGCGCTAAAGCAGTTAATGATTTTAATATTGATATTAAAGATAAAGAATTTATTGTATTTGTCGGTCCTTCTGGATGTGGTAAATCTACAACTTTAAGAATGATTGCAGGTTTAGAAGAAATATCAGCTGGTGAATTATTTATTGATGATGTTCTTGTTAATAATGTTGAACCAAAAAATCGTGATATCGCTTTTGTTTTCCAAAATTATGCTTTATATCCTCATATGACAGTTTATGAAAATATGGAATTTGGTTTAAAATGTCATAAAGTTGCTTTTAAAAAATTAAATGAAAATGGTAATGAAGTCATTGAGTATAGAAAATTAACAAAAGAAGAAATTAATAAAAAAATTTTGGAAGCTGCTGATATTCTTGAAATTACTAATTATTTAGATCGTAAACCAAAAGAAATGTCTGGTGGTCAACGTCAAAGAGTTGCACTTGGTAGAGCTTTAGTGCGTGATCCAAAAGTATTCCTTTTGGACGAACCTTTATCTAACCTTGATGCAAAATTAAGAACTCAAATGAGAACAGAAATCACTAAACTTCATAAAAAAATTGGAACAACTTTTATTTATGTTACTCATGATCAAACTGAAGCAATGACAATGGGTACTAGAATTGTTGTTATGAAAGATGGTTTTGTTCAACAAATTGACACTCCATTAAACTTATATAATCATCCTATTAATAAATTTGTTGCAGGATTTATTGGTACTCCTCAAATGAATTTTTATTCCGCTTATTTATTATTAAATGGTAAGAATGTTGAAGTTAAACTAAATAACAATGTTAGTTTTTCTGTTCCATATGAAGAAATTAAAAAAATTGATTATTCATATTTAGATGGTACAAAAGAAGTTATTATTGGCTGTCGTCCTGAACATGTTAAGATGGGTAAAGGCTTAAAATGTTTAGTTAATGTGGTAGAAAAATTAGGTAATGAAACTATTTTATATTGTTCTTTAGAAAATAATGAACAAATTATTTGTAAAGTAGCAAATAATTTAGACATTAATTCTGATGAGAAGATTAAATTATCATTTCCTGTTAATTCATTACATTTTTTTGATAAAGAAACTGAAATTAATTTAATTAAAGATATTCCTGATAATCAAAAAGTTGATGTTGAGATTAAAGATAATTTAATGAAAATTTTTAATCAAAAAATAAATCTTCCAGAATCTATAACTCTTGAAGATGGTTTATATCAAGTCGTCATTCCTAATGATGGCTTAGTTAAAGGAAGTAGTTTAACTTTATCTATTAAAAATAAAGAAGAAATTAATGATACTATTGTTAGTGAATATACTTTAGATAATAGAAGTTATTTCTTTAAATTCGATGAAGATAAATTTGATTTAGATTTTGAAAAAATTACTGTTTTAAAAGATGGTGAAGTTATTGTTTCTCCTTTACAAACTACACTTGAATTAGATGGAAAAATTTTAAGAGAAAAAGATAAATATTATTTTTCTATTGAAGGATACAAAGTTGAAGCGGATTTAACTAAAGTTCAAAAAGTGGCTTTAATTGATGGAACTGCATGTCACAAAAAAACATATAGATTTGTATTTCCAATTTCTAGTGCTTCTTTAACTAATGAAGGCTTAGAAGTTAAGGATATCAAATTTATTAAGTATAATAAAATGTATGCAGAAGGAGTAGTTAATAATAAAAAAGTTATTATTCCTGTAAATGATATCACTAATGAGAAATATTTATCATTGAATCTTGATGAAATGAAAATATATTCAAATGATATATTGTTAGCATAATAAAAATAGCTCATTAATTGAGCTATTTTTTATATGTAATTTCAATTATTTTATTAATAATGTTTTCTTCACTTGGTAAATAATAATCTAAATAATTTTCTGTTAAACCATGATAAAGCTTAGTTTTTTCATCATAGTTTTCAATTAAAACGTGTAATGTTTTACCAATGTTTTTTTCTTTGTATTCTTCAGTTAGTTTATTGCCTAATTCAATTAATTTTTTTACTCGTTCTTTTTTGATATTACTATTTACTTGGTTAGGTAACTTACTAGCAACAGTTCCTTCTCTTATAGAATAAGGAAAAACGTGAAGGAAAGAAAAGCCGCATTTTTGAATAAAGTTATATGTTTCATTAAATTCTTCTTCACTTTCAGAAGGAAAGCCAACAATAACATCACATGCTAAAGCGACATCGGGTAATTCTTCTTTAATTTTTTTGATTTTAGTATAGAATTCTGCACATGTATATTTTCTATTCATTCTTTTTAAAACGGTATCACTACCTGATTGTAAAGGGATATGAAGATGTGGCATAAGAACTTTACTATTTCTTAAAATATTAATAAATCTATCATCAATTTGACTTGCTTCAATTGAAGAGATTTTTAAACGTTTCAAACCATCTATTTTTAAGATATCTTCTAATAAATCGTTGAAATTATAATTAGTAAATTCTTTACCATAGCTCCCTATATCAATACCAGTAATAACTATTTCTTGATAGTTATTTTTGATTAAATTTTTGATTTCACAAATAATTTCATCTTTATCTCGAGAACGTAAGTTTCCACGATTTAAAGGGATAATGCAATATGAACAGAAGTTATTACATCCATCACCAATTTTTACAAAAGCTCTAACTTTTTCATCAAAAGAAGTTATTTTTAAGTTTTGATATTTTCTATGTCTAACATCTTTATCAACTAAACAAACTTGTTTATTTGTTTTTAAGTATTCATCAATAGCTTTTAAAATATCTTCATGGTTATTGTTACCTAAAACAATATTTACTCCTTCAATATTTAAAAAATCATTTTCGTGAAGTTGAGATGAACATCCCAAACTAACAATAATTGCATTTGGGTACATTTTGTGTAGAGAAGAAACTTTTTGACGTGATTTATGTTCGGCCATTTTAGTAACTGCACATGTGTTAATAATTATTAAATCTGGTGGTAAACCTTCTTCATAACCATGAGAAAAAAGAATCTCTTTAATGGCTTGAGATTCATAACTATTTACTTTACATCCTAAGGTTGTTATATAAAATTTTTTCATAAATCCTCACTCAAAAAAGATAATACACTTAAAGCATATATACAAGCAGTTTCGCTTCTTAAAATCCTTTTTCCTAATGAGATTGCTTTATAATTATTTTCTTCAGCGTATTTGACTTCTTGTATAGAAAATCCACCTTCTGAACCAATCAAAATTCCAATTGATTCATTCTTTGTGAATGTAAAGGAATTTAAAGAAGTAGTTTTTTCATTTTCATAAGCAATAAAGTTATGGTTAAATTGATATTTTTTTAGATCTTTAAAATCAATTATATCAATGATTTTTGGTAATATAAAACGGTGTGATTGTTCACTAGCTTCGAGAATAATTTTATTTAGTCTAGTTATTTTTTTTATGTAATCTTCTTTTTTATATTTACAAACACATCTACTTGATTGAACTAAAATAATATTTTTAACTCCAATTTCGGTAGCTTTTTGGATAACTAAATCAAGCTTATCACCTTTAGGTAAACAATATAAAAGAGTTATATCAACATTTAATTCTGGTGAAGAAGTAATCTCGTTAATTATATTAATTTTAAAAGGATTAAAACTAATTATTTCGACAAGGAAACATTTATTATTAAAAACAATTTCAAATTGTTCATTAATATTCATTCTCATAACTTTACTGATATGATGAATTTGTTCATCAGTAAATGTAATTTCATTCGTTGATTCAATAAAATATCTTTGCATAATTATTTATATAAACTTCTTAATAAATCGATTTCTTTTTTGTATCCAGATAAATCATTTGGTGTTTCTAGAATAAATGGTAAATCTTTTAATAAAGGATGATTAATAATTTTAGTAATAGCTTCTAAACCTAAATATCCTTCACCAATTTTTTGATGACGATCCTTATGCGCACCACAAGGATTCATTGAATCATTTAAGTGGATAGCTTTTAATTTATCTAAACCAATGATTCTATCAAATTCATTTAATACTTCATCTAAATTATTTACTAAATCGTATCCAGCATCATCAACGTGGCAAGTATCTAAACATACTCCTACATGGTTTGGTAAATTGACTTGATCAATAATAGATTTAATTTCTTGGAAAGTTGAACCGATTTCACTACCTTTTCCTGCCATAGTTTCTAGTAGTACCATTGTTTTTTGCTCTTCTTTAATAGAAGCATTTAAAGCTTCAACAATGTATTTAATACCAATTTCTGTTCCTTGCCCAACATGACTACCTGGATGAAAATTATAATAAACTTTATCAACGTAATTTAAACGCATTAAATCATCTTGAAATACACTTAAAGCAAAATCACGAGTTAATTTTTTATCTGAACATAGATTCATAGTGTATGGTGCATGAGCAACAATATAATTAATATCATGCTCTTTAGCAAATTCATTGAATTTATTAATATCTTCAATGTCTAAAGGTTTAACAGTGCCACCACGAGGATTTCTAGTAAAAAATTGGAAGGTGTTTCCATCTAATTCTAATATTTGTTTTGCCATGGCTAGATATCCATCACTAGAAGATAAATGACAGCCAATTTTTAATTTATTTAACATTTTAATCACCAACAAAATATTATCATATATCTGATTTTATTTCATAAAAAAAGACGATAATTGTTTAAATTATCGCCTTAAGATTATTTAACATTGAAAGTAAAGCCGTTTTGATAATCGATTTCTACATGATCTTTTTCTTTAATTTCATTAGAAATTATTTTCATTGCTAGAGGATTTTCAATATTGTTTTGGATATAACGTTTTAATGGACGGGCACCATAGGTAGCATCAAATCCTTCTTGAGAAATTTGTTCAAGAGCTTTTTGAGAGATAGAAAGATATATTTCTTTCTTTTGTAATCTTTCTGCAAGTTCATCAATAAATTTCTTGCTAATTTTATTAACAACAGAATTATCAAGTGAGTTGAAGAAAATAATATCATCGATACGATTAAGAAATTCAGGTTTGAAGTGTTGATTTAATTCTTCTCTTACAGCTTTTCTATTTTCTTCTGTATTACCTTTTAAAAGATATTCAGAACCAATATTACTTGTCATAATAAGAATTGTATTTTTGAAATCAACTACTCTTCCTTGTGAGTCGGTTAATCTACCATCATCAAGTACTTGTAATAAAATGTTAAATACATCTGGATGAGCTTTTTCGATTTCATCGAGTAAGACTATTGAATAAGGTTTTCTTCTTACAGCTTCAGTAAGTTGTCCACCTTCTTCATAGCCAACATATCCTGGTGGGGCACCTACTAATCTAGAGACCGAGAATTTTTCCATATACTCAGACATATCAATTCTAACCATTTGTTGTTCAGAATCAAATAAGTTAAGGGCTAATGATTTAGCAACTTCAGTTTTACCAACCCCAGTTGGACCTAAGAAAAGGAAACTACCAAGTGGTCTATTTTCATCATTAACACCCGCTCTTGAACGAATAATTGCATTAGTAACTTTTTCAAGAGCTTCATCTTGACCAATTACTCGTTTTTCAAGATTTTCTTTTAATGATAATAATTTAGCGGATTCACTAGATTTTAATCTATTAACTGGTATACCAGTCCATTTAGATACAACATTAGCAATATCTTCTTGCTTTACAACTTCATCAAGCATTCTTCCATCTTTTTCTTTAGCTTCAATTTCTTTAATGCTCTTTTCTAAATCAGGAATTGTTTTATATTGAAGTCGAGCAGCTATTTCATAATTAGCATCAGCAAAAGCTTTTTGTAAATCAAGTTTTGCTTTTTCTAAGTCTGCTTTCAAAGTTTTTGATTTTCCAAGTTCTTCTTTCTCTTGTAACCATTTTGCTTTTAACTCAGTTTGTTTTGCTTTTAATTCAGCAAGTTGTTTATCAAGTTTAACTAATGTTTGCTTAGCATATTCAGTGTCTTCGTTATGTAAAGAAACTTTTTCAATTTCAAGTTGAGATACTTGACGATTTATTTCATCTAGTTCAACTGGCATTGAATCAATTTGCATTCTAACGGCTGCACAAGCTTCATCAACTAAGTCAATGGCTTTATCTGGTAAGAATCGATCTGGAATATATCTTTTTGATAAAACAGCAGCCGAAACTAGAGCTTCATCAAGAATTTTTACACCATGATGAGATTCATATCTTTCTTTTAATCCTCTTAAAATTGAAATGGTATCATCAAGAGTAGATTCATCAACCATAACTTTTTGCATACGTCTTTCAAATGCAGGATCTTTTTCAATATATTTACGGTATTCATCAAGAGTTGTTGCACCTATACAATGAATTTCACCTCTTGCTAACATAGGTTTTAATAAGTTAGCAGCATCCATTGCTCCATCAGTTTTACCTGCACCAATTAAAGTATGGATTTCATCAATGAACATAATAATTTGTCCATTTGATTTAATGACTTCATTTAAGGTTGCTTTTAATCTTTCCTCAAATTCACCACGATATTTAGCACCGGCAATTAAAGCACCTAAATCGAGTTCAAATATAGTTTTATTCTTTAATGAAAAAGGGACATCCTGTTTAAATATACGCCATGCTAAACCTTCAACAATAGCAGTTTTACCTACACCAGGTTCACCAATTAACACAGGGTTGTTTTTTGTTTTTCTTGATAAAATTTGTATTACACGACGGATTTCTTCGTCTCGACCAATGACCGGATCAATTTTACCTTTAGCGACTTCTTCAATTAAATCACGGCCATATTTTTTGAGGACTTCGTATTTGTTTTCTGGATTTTGATCTTCCACAGTATTACCTCCTCTTATTTGCTTTATCGCACTTACAAAATTTTCTTTTGTAAAATTAAATACTTTCTTTAATGAATTAACAATGGAGTGTTTATTATCAAAAAGTGATAAGAGTAAATGCTCAACACTAATATAAGAATCATGATATTCTTTTTGATATTTGCTAGCATTGTTAAGTAAATAGTTAAAATCTGTTGATGCAAATGGTTCATTATTAGAATTTGATTGAACTTTATTCTTAATAAAATCATCAACAATATCACTAACTTGTTTAATGTTGATATTTTCTTTTAAACAAATGTTTTTAAATAATGAATCGTTATCATCAAGTAAAGCTTTTAATAAATGTGGAACATCAACATCAGGACTATGATTTTCTTTTGCGATATTAACAGCATTATTAATTGCTAGAGCGACTTTCTCAGTTACATTATCCATAAATTTTAACCTCCTTTAGCACTCAATGTTCCTAAGTGCTAATTATAGTATAGCACTATTTTTAGCACTGTCAATAGGTAAGTGCTAAAAATTTTTAAATTATTTTTTCACTTAAAATAAATTTATGAATATTATGTTAATGAGGGATAATATGTTTTTTCATTTTGTAAAAAAAGGCGATAACTTATATGATATATCTCATCAATATAAAGTTGATGAAGATAGAATAATCATGGATAATGGTTTAATTGAACCAAAAAATCTAGTAATAGGACAATGTTTATTAATTGATAATAATAATTTAACTACTAAAATATCAAAATCATTTAATGGATATTGTTATGAATTTACTAAAAATGATGTTTTAAAAAAAGAATTACCTTATTTAACTTATTTATCAATTTTTGCTTATAAAGTCAATGAGGATGGTTCTTTAAATAGTATTAATGATGAAGAGAAAATTTCTTTAGCCAAAAGATATAATGTTAAGCCAATTATGGTGATTACTAATTCTAAATCTAAAGGTGGTTTTTCACCTTCATTAGCACATCAAATTATTTCAAATGAAAATATAATGAATAATTTATTTAATAATATTGATAAAATAATATATCAAAAAGGTTATTATGGATTAAATATTGACTTTGAATATGTTAATACTAATGATAAAGATTTATATATAAGATTTATTAAAAAATTAAGGAATTATTTTAATAATTTATATATTAGTGTTTCTTTAGCACCTAAATATAGTGATAATCAAAAAGGCTTATTGTATGAAGCACATGATTATGAAAAAATAGGTAAATTAGTTAATAATGTTATTGTTATGACTTATGAATGGGGTTATACTTTTGGTCCTGCTATGCCAGTAGCGCCACTTAATGAAGTAGAAAAAGTCATTAAATACGCGATAAGTAAAATAGATAGCAATAAAATTATGTTAGGAATACCAAATTATGGTTATGATTTTTTACTACCATATAAAGAAAAACAAAAAGCAAAAAGTATTTCTAATCTTAATGCAATACCTTTAGCATTTAATAATCATGCAGAAATATTTAGATCATCAGGAAAAACACCATATTTTAAATATAAAGAAAATGTTCAACTTCATGAAGTGCATTTCGATGATCCATGTTCATTTGAAGAAAAATTAAATTTAATTGATAAATATAATCTTTCGGGTGGATCGATTTGGACAATATCAACTTATACACCTTATTTATATAAACTAATTGATTATTATTTTAAAAAATAGACATTTATATATTTTTATTTTATAATGCAAAGTGGATGCCGACTTAGCTCAGCTGGTAGAGCTACTGAATCGTAATCAGTGGGTCGTTGGTTCGAATCCGATAGTCGGCACCATTAGATTCTAACAGTGGTAGGATATGTATCGGAAATATGAATATATGGATGCAATCAGAAAATTATATGCCTCTAAATGGCTCTGAGTTGGAATATAAACCAAGCGAATGGAATAATAACAGTATGAGCAACTATAATTGCTATGCATATGCTTTAAATACAAAACTTCATGGTTTTATGCAACCAGGAGCAAGTGATTCAAGCTATAATACATATGATTCAAACTATTTAACTGGTTCAAAACTATATGAATATGTACTGCTTGATGGACAAAACTACAATTTTTCATTTAAACCTATTGGTAAATATGATGTTTGTGACATAGGATATTATAAGGTAGCTCTAGTAATAGTTCCAAATCGAGATTATCACTGGTATAGACAAAATTATGATGGAACATGGTCGCATAAGCCAGGCGGAACAGCCGTTACAAATCTTGATCGAAAAGGTAATCTTATTTATGATCCTGAATCCTGTGATAGGACAACTGGCTTTCCATCGTATTCTGAATTTGTAGGTTTTTATCAAGTTAATGTGAGTAATATGATTTAATGAGGAGAATAAGTATGAAAGTAATAAAAAAATGTATATTCTTAATTATAGGATTATTATCAATTTCTTCTTGTGGAAATATTAGGGAGGGTAATACATTGGAAAATTCTAAAATAATTGAAAAATATAAAGAGTATTATCAATATGGTGATGCTATGAAAGGCATTGAAGTTTATACTTGGAAAGAGTCTTCTGACTGGTTTTGTGTATTAACTGGTGGCACTAATATGCTTAAAACTACTTATGAAATAAAAAAACTACAAGATGATTTACCATGCCCAATCAACACTATGAAAGAAATATTGAAATATTATAATAAGACATTTGCTATTCCCTATGTTGCTAAGGTATCAAATCCTCCAAAAGAAGAAGAATTATCACATAATTTGGATGTCGATACATTAAAATCGGATAATGAATTTCTTGAGATTCTTTTAAAACTTGGTTTGTCTTCTGAAGATTATTTTAATCAAAATTCTAATTATCAAAACAATAGTAATGAATCAAGTGACAAAAAAAATGAAACAGATGAAACATTTTTGGTTAAAACTATACCTAATAGTTTCACATTTCATGGTTCCGTGTATATTAATAAAAATATAAGAGTTGATAATAATCGAATAGGACAACTACTTGGCTATATTATCCGTCATGATGATATTAATGATTTTTTAAAGATATATCCAAATAATGAATACGTGATTTATGATAGCGTATTCGATTATTACAATAAGAATAGGGTCCCATTCTTTAGCATTAAAGATGATGAATACTTGAAATATATTTGTTGTAATAATGAACTATATGTAAAAGAAGAAATATATGTAGAATAAACAAATTATGTAGTTTATAAAAGATTTATTAAAACAAATTTAATCAATATTTTATTGATAATTAATTAATTCTAAGTCTGCTTGAGATTTAATTTCTTGAGTAGACTTTTTTATTGCTTGAATGAGAAAAATTGAAGTTAATTGTCCAAGGAAGGTTGAAAGAAAACATAAGCAATCTCACAACAAGCAAAAAAATAACAAGTAATTAAATTAAGTGAGACAGGATTGTAAATCGTTGATATTTCTAAACAAATCGGCATCAGCAGAAATATAATATAAGTTTATATCCTTCAATAGCATTTAAAGCTTCTGATGTAAATTCTTTCATCCTATTAACTTCATTTTTTATTAAAGATTTAAAAGAAGATATATCTAATACTGTAGTTTTCAAATCATTAACATTCATAGGTAAAGTAACAAAATCATATATATATATGCAACTATAGCACTCGTAGATACAAAGAAATCATCAATTGTTGGTTTTGTTGACTTGATTGGTGTTCATCCAATATCTGTTGATGAATATTGTAAATGGCATGCAACTGGAAAGCTGGCAGGCATGGTATTCCAGGTTGAATATGATGATTCAGTCTTTTATGCATATGACTTCATTAACCCTAGAAGATTAGCAAGACCTATTAAGATAACTAAAACAGGAAGAGTGTGGACTGCAATTGATGATTCTGTAAAAAAAGAGTTCATATTTCAACAAAGATTATTCTAAATAAAAATGCCTCAGGTTTTAATTGCCTGTTGTTTTCTTTCGTCCATAATGGTCCACGAGCTTGTATTTTGAAATTGATGTTTTAATGATACTTACATTAAGTATTGTGAATTCAAGTGTTCTATCAGGATGTACCAATATTTTCTTGATTAGGATATGAAGTGAATAGTACTCATAATCACTTTGAATAAAGGAAATCATGTTATCCAACAATTTTATAATCCTGTTTGATTTTCTTTTGCCTTTTATGACCTTTGGGATTGTGAGCTTGAAGTATTCTACAAGCTCCTTTTTATAATATGATAATAGTTGAAGGACTGTTTCATGATAAAGTTCGTCGAGCTGTTTCTCAAAAAGCTTAATATTGGAGCAGTTCACGCTTTTGTCATATTTGCCAAGACATCGATAGGATAGTTTTTTATAATAGAATACGTTTAATACAATGTTATTTTATGTTATAAAAATAGTTTATTTTAAGATGTCATGTTTATATTGTAAAGGGCTTATACCATAATATTTTTTAAAAGCAGAAGAAAAATGATAAACATTTTGATATCCTAATGATTCAGCTAAATTAGTAATTGTTCCGTAATCACTATCTAGCATTTCAATGGCTTTTTCCATTCTTACTTTATTAACATATTGCATAGGGGATATATTCATAACTTTATAAAAAATATTACGAAAATATGAAACACTATAACCAAATTTTTTTGATAAAATTTCGTTCGATAAATTTAAAGAGATGTTTTTATTTATATATTCTATTATTTTGTAAATATCATTTTTCTTATTCGTTGGTAAGTATTGTTTACTTGATTCATAAATAAGCAATTCATATAAAACATTATAGACGCATTTTACCATTAAAAATTTTTTTAATTCGTTATTTTTTAAAACATCATGCTCAAAATTACTAAAGATTTTTAGTATTTTATCTTTATATGGATATTTAAAAATCTTTATTTCAGTTTCATCGATTTCACCTTCAAATTCAATTGAATAAAAATGCCCTTCTTTTTTTGATTTCCAAATATAATCACATTCTTTAGGTAAAAATACGATATTTTCTGCGTTAGAAATTATTATTTTGTTATTAGAATTATAAATTGTTTCACCTTCAAATTTAAAAATTAAAGCGTGATTTGCACGATTTATTCTTCTTCCTCCTGAATTATTAGAAGAAAAAGGACAAGTAATTGATTTGACATTATTAATTAATATATTTTTCATGTACAAATAATAACATATTAAAATTATAAAAGCAAAATTTATAAAAATAAACAGTTTATCTATTTTGAAAAATATCATATTTCTTATACTGAAATTAGAAAGAAGGTATTTTATGGAAAATGAATTTAATAATCAAGTTATCATTATAACAGGTGGTGCTGGTGGAATTGGCTCTGATTGTGCTAAAGAGTTTGCTAAATGTGGAGCAAAAATTGCTATTGTTGATTTCAACGATGAATTAGGAAATAAAGTAGTCAATGAAATTAAAGAATCTGGTGGAACAGCAAAACTATATTTAACCAACATTTTAAACTCTAGTGAAGTCAATAATTGTGTAGATGAAGTAATTAAAGATTTTGGTAAAGTTGATATTTTAGTTAATTTAGCAGGTGGTTCTGCTAGAAAAAATCGTCATTTCTTTTATGAACAAAGTGATGAAGTATTTCAAAATATAATTGGTGTTAACTTATTTGGTACATTCTATTTTTGTCGAAAATGTGCTCAATATATGATAAAAGCAAAATATGGTAAAATAATTAATACTTCTTCAGTAGTAGGTTTAGAAGGACATGTTATGCATAGTGAATATGCTGCTGCTAAAGGTGGTGTTGTTTCAATGAGCAAATCAATGGCGAAAGAATTAGGCAAATTTGGTATTAATGTAAATTGTGTTTGTCCAGGTATGATTCCAACACAAAACGCTACAAATGGTAATTTAAACCATACTAATTATTTACATATGACACCTTCACCTAGAGATATTACAAATGCAATTATGTTCTTAGCATCTTCTAAAGCTCGTTTCATTACAGGACATGATTTAATTGTTGATGGTGGTAGAAATCTCGCTACTAGAGGAACTGAAAGCGATTAGTTTATTTACATCAGTAATGGAAAATAATTTTAAAATAAATATTATTATTTGTTATAAAATTATGAAAAATGTTCGCTTATTTGATGATATAATTATTAAAAACACAAACATTCTTGACAGTTTTCTCTAGAAAATATATAAGTTGGAAAAATGCAAAATTTTATTACTTTATGGTTGGAAAAATGCAAAATTTCATCATTTTATGGTTGGAAAAATGCAAAATACTGATATAATAGTATCAAGGTGATAAAATGTTAGAAAGAAAAATAACTAAATTAATTGATAATTGGTTTAAAAATAGTCAAACTGGTTTACTTATTGATGGAGCAAGACAAATTGGAAAAACTACTATAATTGAAGATTTTTTAAATAGAAACAATATTGATTTTATTGAAATTAACTTGTTAGGAAATAAATTGGCATTAGAAGCGTTTAATACTGCTGTTGATGCAAAACAATTATTGTTACGTTTATCCTCTTTTACAAATAAAAATCTAGTGGAAAATGAAACAGTTATTTTTATTGATGAAATTCAGGAAGCAAAAGATGCTATTACACCTATAAAATTTTTAGTACAAAAAACTAATTTTAAATATATTTTTTCTGGCTCTTTATTAGGAGTCAAAATGAGTGAAATTTTGTCTATGCCAGTTGGCTTTTTAACTGTTTTACAAATGTATCCGATGGATTTTGAAGAGTTTAGTAAATCTTTAGGTGTTTCAAATAATACGCTTTCTTATTTAAAAACATGCTTTATTAATAAAGCAAAAGTTGATGAAATAATACATAAGCAAATGATAAATTTATTTAATACATATCTTGTAGTTGGTGGAATGCCTAAGGCAGTTGTAAAATTTATTGAATCTAATGATATTAATAATGTAAATCAAGTACTAAATGATATTGATTTTGGTTATAGACAAGATATTACTAAATATCAAAAAAATAATAAACTATTGATTCAAGAAATATATGATTTAATTCCAAGTGAATTAAATTCACAAAATAAAAGATTTATTTTAAAAAATTTAAATGAAAAAGCTAGATTTTATCAATATGAAACATCTTTTACTTGGTTAAAAAATAGTGGTGTTGGTTTGTTTGTTCATAATGTTAATAATCCAGTATACCCACTTCTTGCAAGTAAGGAAAGAACATTGTTTAAATTATTTTTATGTGATGTTGGTTTATTAACATATAAATTATTTAATGGAAATCAAATTGAAATTTTAAATGGAAATTCAACTTTAAATTATGGTGCGGTTTATGAAGCGGTTGTTGCTCAAGAATTAAAATCACATGGATTTGATTTATATTATAATAATGATAAAAAAAGAGGTGAAATTGATTTTTTAATTGAACTAAATAATAAAGTAATTCCTATTGAAGTTAAAAGCGGAAAAGATTATAAACGTCATTCTGCATTAAATCAATTGATGAATAATAAAGTTTTTAATTATGAAAAATCTTACGTATTATGTAATGATAATATTGAAGAAATGAATAAAATAATTTATTTACCTATATATATGGTTATGTTTATTGAAAATTTAAAAAGTAATGAAAAGAAAAGTGTTCATTTAGATATTTCAAAGTTAATTTAAATACAATTTGTTAATAAATAAAAAAATCATTTACCAAAATTACTAAATTATGATTATTACAAATTTAGTAATTTTTTTATGCTCATGTTGATGAATTATTTTAAGAATAAAATAACAAACAATGTATTTTAAATAGCAATTTCTAGAAATGATTAATGTTTTTTATTTTGAAAAAAAAGATCAGTTATGTTATTATTTAATCAACAAGAGGTATAATTTAACAATGGTAAAATTAGTTACAAAAAAAGCAAGTTCGGAAGCACGTCAAAGAGCTCACAAGATAATTAATGATGTTCATAAAAAATTAAAAAAAGAATATGTTTTCTTTTGCCGTCCTATAGGTTCTCAAACAAGACGTTGTATTGTCCAAGATAAAAATGGAAAATATGATTTAGACTATCAAATTATTTTAACTAAAAAATCAAAAGGTGAAATGAAACCAACATCGATAAAGAAAAAATTTTTGGAAGCTTTTACATTCGCTAGAAATAAGAATGAAAAAGTTGAAGATTCTACAACTGTTATTACTGTTAGATGTTCAAAAGATGCAAATAAATTTAATGCTAAAACAGAAAAGTTTTCTTTTGATTTTGTTATTTTAGATGTTAATGAAAATTATCGGATCAAAAGAAAAACATCAAATGAATACACATGGTGCGAACTTCCCACTAGACATACAGAATTATATAAAAAATATAATAAAATGAATTATATTCAACAAAAAAATTTTTTGGAAGAATATTTATTACCAAACGTTATTAAAGAAAAACAAAAAAATGAATCTGAAAGAAAAGCGACAATTGAAATTTTTTATGAACAAATAAACAATTATTTGCAAAATGGGAAAAAATAATGACAAAAAAAGAATTATTAGAACTTATTATTTTTAAAGATGCACAAGAAAAAGAAGAAGCAAATTTTTATATATCGGTAAAAGGCATTGAATTACATTATAAGATTATTAAATTTTTAAAGAAATCAGATTTACAAAGTGAAAAAATAGAGTGGAAAAAAATTTCTTATGTCTTAAAAAATGATAAATCAATAAGAGATAAATTGTATATTTATTTAGCAACATTAGAGGAATATATTCGTGCATATATCGCAAATAAATACGAAGATAATGTTCATCAAAATTTTTGGATTAATGGTAAAGGTGATAGAAATCAAATAAAAAATAATATAAAAAAAGGGAAAAATTTATTTGATGTACTTGAAGATACAGATTTTGGTTGTTTAATTGAACAAGTAAAAAAACTTCCATCAAAAGATCAAGAAGAGTTATTTAATTGTTCATATAATAATGATAATTTAGATGCAATTAGAGAATTAAGAAATGCCATAAGTCATCATAAATTTTTAAATGAATATAATTTTAAAGAATGTATTGTTAGTGATGTGAAAAATAACAGTTTAATTAATAATATTAAAAATTTAAGGCAATTATTACCACGAGAATATTGGTATGGTGAAGATGGTAAAGGTGGTTTAACAAAAGATATGAAAAAACTTGGTATAAATCTTGATTAAATTTTTGATTTAATTAAAAAAAACGATAAATAAAAATGGATCTGTTAAATAATGTTTAATGTTAATTTAGTAAAGTGGAAGAAGGTGAAAATTAATGGAATGTCCCAAAAGTTTTATTTAAATATAAAATGTTTGATAAATATACTGCAGATATTTTAATAAATTCTGAGGCGTATTTTTGTCAGGCATCAAAATTAGATGATCAATTTGAATCTGCTATTTCAATTTCGAAAAAAATTATAAATAATGATTTTGATGGATATATGAAAGATTTTTTACCTATTATTCTTGAAAAAGTCATTCCATTATCAAGTAAAAAAATAAAAGAAACGGATATTAATAATTATTTTAAAAATTGGAAACTCGATGTAAAAAAGTTTAAGAATCTAGTTATTAAAAATGATGCTAATATAAAAAAATCTAAACTTGATAAATTGATTAATTTTATTAACAATTTTCAAAATATAAAAAAGAATAGAGCAATGTGTAATGCTTTAAAAAAAATTATTAATATCAAAAATGAAATAGGTGTATTTTCTATGACTACAAGAGCTAATAATCAACCTATGTGGGCATGGTATGCAAATATGTATGAAGGATACGTTATAGAATATGATATAGATGAATATTTAAATAAGAATGAAGAAATGAAGAAAGAACTATCATATGTTAATTATTCTAATGAAAGAAAAAATAATCCAATAAATATTCTTTTAAATATATTTTATGATTCTTTATATAGAACGCTAAATATTCAGCATGATAAAAGTGATGTTATAAAAGATATTAAATCTATTATCAATACAAAATCAATTGATTGGCGTTTTCAAGATGAATGGAGATTTTTTGGTAAACCTGAAACTAAGGTGTATATTCCTATTAAAGCAATATATATTGGTGTAAATGTTAGTGAAACAAACAAAGATTTAATAATTAAAATTGCAAAAGAAAAAGGATATAAAGTTTATCAGCAACTTAACAATTATGAATCAACTAATATTGAATTTGAGCAAGTAATATAGTTTATATAAAAAGGAGAATAATTAAATGAAAGATTTATTTGAGGAATATTTAAGCAAAAATGATTTGCCAAATATAAAAAGAGCACTTACTGCTTCATCACGAAAACAAATGGATCATACATTAAATAATAAGGATGTTGCAGATGATTTAGCAACTTTAGGAGACACTGTAATTAAATTATGTTATGCAAAGTATTTTTTAGATAAATGTGAAAAACTATCACAGAAAATAGAAAAGTATATAACTGATGAAGTTTTTGTTACTAAAATAGCAAAACATTATGAGCTTCTTAAAAATATTGCATATGATAAAAATGATAAAAAAATACCATGTGATTATAATTATGAAAAGCCAAAAAGAACATCTGGTAAAAATAAAAAACAAAGTAGGCATAAATACATTGCAACAGCAGTAGAAGCGATGATTGGTGCAATATATTTAGAAACAAAAGATTTAAAAAGAATTACTGAATTACTTTTAACTTGGACAAAATATATTGAAAATTAGTTTTATGTTGTATATGTAGAAGTTAATTACTTAAAAATAATTGCTTTGAAACTTTTTAAATCTCAATATCTTCATATTTAATGTTTTTATTAATATAAATAACATTAATAATTGTATAAATAATTGCTAAACTTCCAATAGATATAAAAACATAAGACATAACTTTGCCAATATTATTATCATGATTAAATCCTTTACAATAATCTTCATATGTAAAGTAATTAACATCTTTAGCGGTTATACCATATAAATCATTATAGTAGTGCTTATTAACATTTTTTTTATTCATTGATATATCATCAGATTTATCAATAAGAATAGTTACTTCATCATTATCATTAATTGATGTATAAAAAGATTTATTAAAGTATTTTGTGCAATAAGATGGAATACGATATTCAGTGTCTTTTTCATAAAATCCAAAGGCAATATAATTCTTTTCTGATCTAACATATTCAAAATGATAAGTTTGACTTGTTAATTCGGATTTATCTATTAAAGATGTATTATGAACTATTGTTAAAGCAATAATACCAAGTGTTAAGCAAAGAGAAGAAATAAGAATTCCTGAAAGTAATGTGTTTTTTCTTTTTCTTATACCATATCCTTTAACTTTATTGTCAGAAAGAATATGATTAATTCCTAATTCTTCATCATCAAATTCTAATTCCTTTTTTTGCTTGTTAATATAGTATTTAATTCCTAAAAATATTGCAATGCTAAGCACTAAGAATATTGTGGCAAAAATCGATTTTTCAAAGACAAAAAGAATTAAAGAACAAACAAATAAAACACAAAATAATATAGGGTTACCAATTGTTAAGTATTTAATTTTTTTTGTGGAGTTTTCTCGATAATGTTTTCCAATTAATTCATACTTAGAATCTAAATCTGTATTATCTAATTTATCATTAATATTTGTTGCTAATTGATTAATTCCTATTATATTATGTTTTCTTCTTTCATTAACAATATTAATAAATTCTTGTATTCCATTAGTGGCAATATCCATCGTAAAAGCTAATTTTCCATCTTTTTTTTGAAATATTATTCCTGTTCCAGCAAATGTTATATTATCAATTTCAGAAATTGAAATACGTTTTTCTTTACAATAAAAACGATGGACAATAATTGTATCATTTTCAATTGCTTCATAATCAAAATATTGATCTAGAATAATTAATAAACTTAGAATATAAAAGAATAAACCCATAATAGTTGGTATAAGAGTTTCGGAATTAGAATCTTTATTAAAAATAAAACTTAAGATAACACCTATTAGTTCTAGAAAAAGTCCAACACCAACAAAAACATAACCAAAAATTCTATATTTTTTATAACTAGTAGTTACAAATTCATATTGTTTTCTTTTGGTATATTTTCCTTTATATAAAATTATTATAGTGGTAATTATTGATATTAGTAATACAAGTAGGTTAATAATTATAAATGCCATAAATTTGCTCCTGTCTATTTAATTATTTAATATAATAATTATAAATGCAAGTTAATAAAATTTTATGCTAATGAAAGAAATGAATTAACTTATAGTAAGAAAATGATTTTTATATTAAAATATATTTTAGAAGGTATATTATATGGAAAAATTTGATGTTATTGTTTGTGGAGGAGGAATCGCTGGAGTAAGTGCGGCTTTAGCATCCTCTAGAGATGGACAAAAAGTATGTTTAATTGAAAGAAGTGCTTTATTAGGTGGATTAGCCACGATTGGTTTAATTCATTGGTATGAACCTCTTTGCGATGGTAAAAAACAATTAATTTATTCTAATGCTGAAGAGTTATTAAGACTTGCTATTTCTTATGGCTATGATACTCTTGATAAAAGTTGGTTAGAGAAAAAGCAAGATCATACTAAAAGGTTTTCTACTTGGTTTGATCCAAATTTATTTAGTTTATCTTTAACTAGATTATTAGCAAAAGAAAATATCACCATCTATTTTGAAAGTCAAATAAGTGAAATTCATCTTGAAAATGATTTAATTAAATATCTTGATATTTATACTATTGAAGGAAAAATATCGTTAGCAGCTGATTCATTTATCGACTCTACTGGTAGTGGGTATATTTTTAAGCAAGCAAAGATAAAAACTAGAAGTGGCTTAAATTATTTAACTTATGCGACATCAACATATAAAAATGGCTTAAAAAAACCAGTATTTCAATATTCGGGAGCCTCTATGTATGGAAATAATCAACCAGAAGGTGTTAGGTGTTTTATTGATATAAAGCAAAAAGATGTTAATGAATATCTTTTAATCGGTCAACAATTATGCTTAAAAGAATATGAAGATGGTAAATTTAATGATATTTCTATTCTTCCTAGTATGTCTCAATTTAGAAAGATATCATCTATTTGTGGAGAATATGCTTTATCAAAAGATGATTTATATAAATATCAAGAGGATTCAATTGGTGTAATTGGGGTTTTTGATAAAGTAAATCAATGGTATGAATTACCTATTGGTATTTTATTTAACAATAAAATCAAAAATTTATTTGCTTCAGGAAGGATAGTTTCTTGTAAAGATGATGAGGCTTGGGAAGCTACTAGAGTTATTCCAGTTTGTGCTTTAACTGGTGAAGTAAGTGGATATTTAGCTAGCTATTATAATAAATATAAAAAAATTGATATTAAAGAAATTCAATCTTTATTAATGCAAAAAGGAGTTAAAATACATTATAATTAAAATATGGTTTATCAATTTAATAACAAAACTTTCAATATAATAAATAAAGAAGATATTCTTTATGTTAACGATCAAGAAATTAAAGATTTTTTCTTTTTAGATCAAGAAACATTTGATTCATTTTGTTTTTCAGAAAAATACCCAAATGACAGTGTTTCTTCTTTTTATGATTATGATGAAGATATTATTTCTTATCATGATTTAAATTTGGTTTTTATTATTGGTTTAGAAATGAATAAAGAATTCGTTAAAAGTTTTTATTTGTTTTGTAAGAAAAATAATTTAAAGATTAATTTTATCCCTTATTTAAAAGATGAAATTGAAATTTTATTTTTTGATGTTAATAAAAAATATGATGAGATGCTTTTAACAATTGATAAAATTAATAATAAACAAGTTTATAATTATCGTTATTTTAAAAATTTAGATATTTTTAAATGTCGGAATTTAATTTTAGAAATAAAAAATAAGTATCATTATGATGAAGATTTTGCTCAAGAAAAAGATGAATATACTTTTTTAAATATTATTGATACTATAAATGGTCAAAAAGGTTCTCTTGAAGAAAAAGCTAGTCAGTATTTATTTTATATAATTAATGATAAACCTTTTATTAAAGGTAATGAAGAAATTGCTTGTTTTCTTGTTTTAGATTTTTTAAATATAAATAGAGCAATAACAAAAAAAGGAAATTTCCTAATTGAGCCGAGCGATTTTACTTATGCAATTAGTTTAATAAATAATTCTGATAATAAAGAAGAAACATTAAAAAAAATTAGATGTTTATTTATTGGAAAGAAAAAACAAAATAATCTTGATGAATTATTTGAAATTTTGAAAATTGATTCTAGCGAAGATAATGTTATTAATTATCTTGTTAAATATATTGAAAATTTTTATGGATGCCAAGGATATTATGAATATTATAATTCTAAATGTGGTTGTTTAAAAATTCATTATCATGGGGAATATAATTATTTTAAATTAAATATTGGTAAAACTGTTGCGTTAAATAATACATTATATTTTGATTGTATTGCTACTTGTTATATGGAAGCACCATTTTATTTAATTAATCGAGATAAAGTTATTGCTAGTTTATTTGAAGAAATAAAAGTAAGAAGTTATGAAGATGTTATTAATAATGATTTAAAAAAGAATTTATTAAATAATTTAAAACCATTTTATGATTTAAATAAAATTAATATTGAATTTAATATTAAATGGAAATTAGATGTTGATGTAGATTATATATTTTAAGAGGAATTATGTTAATTAAAGAATTAAAAAATATTATTGAAAATGCTTTTTATAATGAAAATCATATTAATAAACTAAAAGATTTTTCTTTAAAAAGATTGTTATGCATTTATAAATATGAAAAATATGGAAATAAGTTTTGAAGATATTTTAAATCATTATAATATCAAAAATTATTATATTTTTTGGTATGGATATACAATTTCAAAAGAATATTTTGATGAAAAAGGTTTCACCAAAACTAGTTTTAAAATTGAAAATAATAAAATAAGAAATGATTGCATTTATATTCTTTTAGAAGGATTAAGACCATTTTATTGCCTATATCAAGGTTGTTTTAAAATTGCAAAAATTGAGTCACTTGATGAAAAACATTCACAATGTTATTTGCAAAAATATGAAACGGAATTAGATTGTTATATTCATCGCTTAGTTTTAAAATCTAATATTATTTTTACTTTTTATAATACTTCAGCAAAAAAGTTTTTTGTTGATAATATTTTACCTCAAAAAGAAACTAGGAAAGTACCATTATTTACTTCATATGATAAGGTTGATTTATCTTTTAATCAATTACGTGAAATTGTAGAAAATCAATATCAAGACTATATAAGTGCGTTATCAGCAGTTCAAGGGATTTATATGATAATTGATACAAAAACTGGTAAGCAATATATTGGTAGTGCATATGGTGAAAATGGAATTTATGGTCGATGGGAAAGTTATGCCTTAACTTATGATGGTGGTAATAAAGAATTTGTTAAATTAAAAAATGATACTGAACTAGGCATAGAATGTTTTTCTGATTTTAAATATATAATTTTAGAAATTTTACCTTTTAATGTTTCACATAAAGAAGTTATAAACAAAGAGAATTTCTATAAACAAAGATTCTTAACTAAAAAGTTTGGATATAATGATAATTAATTTAAAATTAAATTGTTGTTTTCTATTTTAATGATATTTTCATTAATCATTTTTGATATTTCTCGAGAAACTGATGGTCTAGGTAAGATTAGTTCTTTAGCTAATTGAGTAATATTTTTTTTAATTTTTTTATTATGAATTTCTAGATAATAAATAATTCTTTCTCTAATGTTTTTATGTGATAAAAGTTTGTTTTTTTGAGTTAATTTAATTGTTTTTTCAGATATTGTATTAATATATTGTTCTAGAAATTCTTTGTTGTTTTGTAAAATTTTAATTAGATTATTTTTTTCTATATAAATAATTTTGGTATCTTTTTTTGCTATAATTTCACCTAAAAAATAGGGACTAGAAGAAAAGATTAAAGCATTAGCAAAAAAATCATGTTCTTTTACTATGGAAATTAATTCTTCATTTCCATTTTTTGTATAAGAAATGATTTGAATTTCTCCAGTTTGAACATAAAATACACCTGTAGCCTTTTGATTTTCATGAAAAATAATTTGATTCTGTTTAACATATAGATATTTTAAATATGTTAATTCTTCTTTAGTTAATAAATTTAATAATTTCATACTAAAAGTGTAACAAATGTTACATATTTTTTAAATATTTTTCTTTAAAATATAGTTGATTAAGGAGTCAATATGAAAAAAAATATTATATTATTAAGTTTAAGTTTATTATTAATTGGTTGTGGTGAAGTAGCATCTACTTCAAATGGAACTACTACAAGTGAAAATACTACAACAAGTCAAGAGGAAGTTAAAGTAAAAGTTCTTGCTCCAGATGGAACACCTTCTCTTGCTTTAGCTAATTTCTATCATGATAATACATCAATGTATACTAATTTTGATGTTCAAAGTGGAGCGGATCCTTTAAAAGCAGCTTTTGTAAGTGGAGAGTATGATGTTATAGTAGCTCCGACAAATTTAGGATCGATTTTCTATAATAAAAATCAAGGTGAAAAATATGTTTTATATCAAACAATTGTTTGGGGAAATTTATATGTTGTTTGCGATGAAGAAATAACTTCATTTGCTGATTTAGCTAATAAGGATATTACTTTATTTGGACAAAATTCGACTCCAGATATTGTTATGAAAAGTTTAGCTAGTTATTATAATATTTCTTATAATGCAAATTACGTTAATGATGTAACTGCATCAACAAGTGCTTATATTAGTGGAACGAGTCATTGTGTAGTTTCCGCTCAACCTGTTTTAACTAAATTAAATGCAAAATTACAAAATGCTCATATTTTAGATTTACAATCAGAATGGGCTAAAATGACTTCTTTAGCTTCTTATCCTCAAGCAAGTATTTTCTTTAAAGAATCTTTAAAAGGTAAAATTGATAATGTTTTAAAAGCTATGACTGAATCAGTTAAAAAAGCAAATGAAAATCCATCTATTACTGCTGAAAATGCAACTTCAATGTATAAAGGATTTGAAACTTTAGGTAAAGAAGTTCTTGAAAATGCCATTCCAAAATGTCATTATGCTATTGAGGAAAACCAAAAAGAAGCTATTGAATTTTATTTTAATAAAATGAAAGAATTATCTTTAGATGCTCAATTTGGTGGTAAATTACCAGATGAAAACTTCTACTACTCTATCTAAAATTACTTTTTATTTTACTGGAATATTTTCTATATTTTTGTTTTGGATAGTTTTATCTTCAACAAAAAATAATAATTTTATTTATCCATCTTTAGGAATGATTTTTAAGTCATTAATAAATTTGTTTTGGGATTATAATATTTTTTTAGCAACTGTAAATAGTTTTTTAAAAGTAATAATTGTTTTATTAATTAGTTTTTTTATTTCAATTATTATTAGTTTTATTTATATCTTAAAAAAGGATACAATTGAATTCTTTAAACCTTGGCTTGCGTTATTAAAAGCTACACCACTTGCAATTATTTCAGTTTATTTATGGATAAGTTTAGGAAGTGAAAAAGCTCCATATTTAATAACTTTATTAATGACTTTACCAATATGTGTACAAGGATTCATTTCTTCATTAAATCAAATTGATATAATTTATATTAATCAATTAAAAACAGAAGATGTTTCTATTTTTAAAAAGTTCTATAAAATATATTTACCTTTAATTTTGCCATATATAATTATGACACTTTTACAAACATTTGGAATGGGAATAAAAGTAATGTTAATGGCAGAATATATTTGTCAAAGCAAAAATTCTTTAGGAAACTATATATATTTATTTAATCAAAATATTGAATTTGATAAATTATTAGCATTATTAATTTTTATTGTTTTTATTGTATTAATTATTGAATTAATTATTAATAAAATATCTAAAAAATTAACAAAAAACGTTTGATTTTACAATTTTTGCAAAATAGTGTATCCTTTTAATAAGGAGATTATTTAAATGCCAAAAATAGTTGCTCTTATTTATGATTTTGATAAAACTTTGGCTACTAATGATATGCAAAGTTTTAAATTTATTCCTGATTTAGGAATGTCTGAAAGTGAATTTTGGGAATTAACTAGCGAATTTAGTGAAAAAAACCATTGTGAAAGAATCTTGTCGTATTTATTTATTATGATTCAAGAATGTAAGAAAAAAGGTATTAAGTTAACTGAAGAATATTTAAATTCTTTAGGCAGTTATGTTCAATATTATGAAGGTGTTTTAACTTGGTTTGATCGTATTAATGAATATGGTAAACAAAAAGGAGTAATAGTTGAACATTATATTATTTCTTCGGGAAATAGAGAGATTTTAAAAGGAACAAAAATTGCTGATAAGTTTACTAAAATATTTGCTTGTAATTATGTTTATGATGAAAATGGTGAAGCTTGTTGGCCTAAAATGATTATCAATTATACTTCTAAAACTCAATGTTTATTTAGAATTTCTAAAGGGGTTCTTGATATTAGAGAAGATAATAAAGTTAATGAAAAAATTGCTGATAAACATGTCGAATTTGAAAATATGGTTTATATTGGTGATGGAATAACTGATATTCCTTGTATGACATTAATTAAAGAAAGAAATGGTTTATCAATTGCGGTTTATAAATCTGGTAATTCTTCTACTGCTGCGCCACTTGTCTTTGATAAAAGAGTTGATGCTTCAGTCACTGCTGATTATCGAGATGGAAGCAAACTTGATAAATTAGTTAAAACTAAAATTGATATGGTGAGTTTGTGCTCAAAATAAAAGAGGAACAATGAGAAAAGATTTAGGAAAAAAATTAGCGTTTACACCTTTGCCAGTTTTGATGATTGGAACATATGATCAAGACGGGAAAGCTAATGTCATGAATGCTGCATGGGGTGGAATTTATGATTTTAATGAGATTTTTATTTCATTATCAAAACATAAAACTACTGATAATTTAACCTTAAAAAAAGCATTTACTGTTAGCTTTGCTACGAAAGAAACAGAAAAAATATCTGATTATTTTGGAATAACTTCTGGAAATGACGAAGATAAAATTTTAAAATCAGGCGTTCATGTTATAAAGTCAAATTTTGTGGATGCACCAATTATTGAAGAATATCCTTTAACTTTAGAATGTAAAGTAAAATCATTTGAAAATGGTGAACTAATTGGTGAGATTGTTAATGTTTCTATTGATGAAAAATATCTTGATGAACATGGAAATATTGATGTTGAAAAAATGAATATAATAGTATTTGATATGTTCACAAATCACTATAGAGTATTAGGTGAAGTTATTGGAAATGCTTTTAGTGATGGTTTAAAAATTAAAAATAAATAAATTGTTGCATTAAAAAAGAGGGCTTGAAAGTCCTCTTTTATTTGGCTCTATAAATTTTTTTAGGGTCTTTATTTTGTACCAAAGATTCTATCACCAGCATCACCAAGTCCTGGCATAATATAACCTTTTTCGTTAAGATGAGAATCAACTGCTGCTAGGTATAAATCTACATCAGGGTGAGCTTCTGTAACAGCTTTGACACCTTCTGGGCAACCAACTAAACACATTAAACGGATATTTTTGTATCCTCTTTTTTTGACTGCATCAATTGCTGCGATTGCACTTCCGCCTGTAGCAAGCATTGGATCGCATACTACAACAAGTGGATTTTCTACCACTGGAAGTTTGAAATAATATTCATGTGGGACAAGTGTTTCTTCATCTCTGAACATACCAATATGTCCGATTCTTGCAGTTGGAATCATATTTCTAACTCCATCTACCATACCAATACCTGCTCTTAAAATTGGAGCAAGAATGATTTTATAATCTAATTTTTCTTTATGAAGAACTGCACCTGTTGGAGTCCTGTATTCTTCTTTTTCTTCATGAGTTTTTAAATCTTTAAATACTTCATAGCACATTAATGAAGCAATTTCATCTAATGATTCTCTAAACTCTTTTGATTTTGTTTTTTCATCACGCATTATAGCAAGTTTAACTTTAATGAGTGGGTGGTCAATAACTGTTACCATTTGTTTTTCTCCTTTGCCTTTATATATTATAATATTTAAAATTTAAAATTCAAACATTTAGTATTTAACTAATAGTAATTGTGTATTTTGATAATATTATTTGAATAACTTTGAGAATATTTTCATCCTTTTCATATTGTTGATTTATTCTAATTATTTCGATTAATTCATCATCAATATAATAATTTTGCTCAACTAAATTACAAATATTGGTGTAAAATAAGGCCCTGATAGAAGAAAAATAATATTTTAAACCAATTTTATATAAAGATAAGTAGATGTAAGGTGTTAATGTTAATAGACTAATAATATCAATTAATTCATCGATTTCTTTGATTGATAGTTTTTCTTGATAGTTAAATGTGTCTAAATGGTTATTGTTTATCTTATATGAATTATCTAAATAATCAAGTAACTCTTCAAGAGTAGCGACATCATTTTTAAATGCATACATCAATTTAAGATATTTTTTAGGATTGGATTTAATCATTTTAATGGCTTGTTCTATATTAACATAATCATAATAATTAATTAAGAATGCGATTTCTTCAACATTCATATTAGGATTAAATAATTGCTCATCAATATATGTTAATTCATCTTCATAAATTATTTTTTTGGAAATGTAATTAAATACTTTTTTATCTTTTGGAGTGGACCTTCTTTCGAAAGTATAATAGAGAACATTATTTAAGTAATGTTTATCTTTAACTTTTTCATAAAAATTATTATAGAATTTAATTATTAATTTATCATAATCTTGTATTTGATTAAAAATAAGAGGATTTAATAATGAGGTTTTAATTAGTAAAGTAGAAATGTCATTAATTAATTCTTCATTAAGAGATAAATCATTAATTTTATCTTTTATATTAAATTGATAGATATTTTCTAAAAACATATTTTTTATTAATGGATGATTAATATTTTTAATTAAAAATTTAAAGTTTTCTTCATTAGTAAAATCTAAATGACTTAATAAAATAAATTCTGTTTCTTGTGAACTATTATTAAATGCTTTTCTTATTATTTGTTGATAATTCTTTAAATTTCGTAAAGCAATTAAACAAAATGGAGTTAAGTATGGATACATTAAAAATGATTCAACAATTTTATATAAACGAACAAAATCTTTTTCATAATCAAAGAAATCTAAGCAGGTTAAAGCAAAACAAAAACAATTAATCTCTTTAGTTTGGGTAAGTAAAGTTAAAACAAAATTGGTAATATATTGATAATTATCAAAATTAGCAATAATTTTTTTACGGTAAATTTCTACTAAATCAAGAATATTATTATGTCTAGAAAAAAAACTTTCAAAATCAGTTAAACATTCTGTAACTTGTTTATATGATTCTAAAATATTGTTATGTTTATCAATTAATTGCTCAAATAATTTTTTGTCGTTATTTCCAATACTAGATTTATATGATTTTCTTGGGAAAGAATAATTTTCTTTTTGTTTAAAAATATAAAATAAACTTTGGTCATTTTCGTCTGGATAATCGATGAAAAAATCCACTAGAGTGGTATTTTGTTGAGGAACAAAGTTATAGTATACATTATGATGCAAATAAGAATATTCATTTGTATCTTTTAAAACATAAAGAGATTGGAAAGCACAAAAGATATTGGTAGTCAAAACTTTCATTGTTTCAATAAAATCGAGATCGTTATTATTGTATTTAACAAAATTGGCTAAGAAAATTGCTAAATATAATCCATTAAAAGAATAACTTTCTTTAATAGTGTAACAAATGAAACTTTGAAAAAAATTTTTTGAGGCAATTAAAGTTATTTCATTAGAAAACTCGCTCATATTATTTAAGTCAAAATATTTAGCGTATTCTTCCCATTCATCAATTTGTATATTTTTATTTTCATCTAAATAGTTAACTATATTTTTAAAAATGTTTTTAAATTTTGTTTTAGTTCCTACAAGAGGAGTTTGATTTTTATAAGTATCATATCTTTGTATTAATTCGTTATTTGCTTCTTGGTTATTAAGACGAATTAAAGAAAAAATTGATAGTTTTATCATATTTATCACCACTTGGTAATTATATATTAAATATAAGTTTTCAACATCCATTTTCTTAATTATTTAAAATTTTCTTTAAAAGAAATGAGGTATATGGTACTATTAAACATTATAAAGGAGAAAAAACATTATTTTATGGACGATGGTCTTCCGTGTATTATTATATTGATTTGTGTTATCTTTTCTGCGTTCTTTTCTGCTACAGAAACAGCGTATACTTCTAGTAATCGAATAAAATTAAAAACTCAAGCTGATGATGGAGATAAAAAAGCTGAACAAACTTTGTTAACTCTTGAAAAATATGATCGTTTAATTTCTACAATTCTCATAGGAAATAATATTGTTAATATTGCTGCATCTTCTATTGCAACAGTTCTTTTTACTAACTGGTTTAGTGGTAATGGCTCATGGATTTCTACAATTGTTATGACTATTATTATATTAATTTTTGGTGAAGTTATACCTAAAAATTTTGGTAAAAATCATGCTGAATCAGTGGCTAAATTTGTTAATCCATTTGTTAAATTTTTAATTTATTTATTTTTACCTTTATCTTTTGTTTTAGGACAAATATCTAAACTGTTTAATCGTTTATTTAAATCAAAAGATCAAGATGGTTTAAATGAAGATGATTTGTTAACAATTATTGATGAAATTGAAGAAGAAGGAAAAATTAAACCTTATGAAAAAGATTTAATTTCTTCGGCTATTAAATTTGATGATATTGATGTTAAAGATATTGTTACACCAAGAAAAGACATAATAGGTATAGATTTAACAATGACAATTGAAGAAATAAGAAAAACTTTCGAGGATTCTAAATTTACAAGAATTCCTGTTTATGAAGGAACAATTGATAATATTATAGGTATTTTACATGAAAAGGATTTTTATTCTTATTTGATAAAAAATGGTGAAGAAACTTTTAAATTAAAAAAAGTTATGCAACCAGTTAATTTTGTTTCTCAAGAAACTAAAATTTCTATTGTTTTTAAAATGTTTAAAGATAAAAGAGTTCATATGGCTATTGTTTTAGATCAATTTGATTCCACTTTAGGGCTTATTACTATGGAAGATATTATTGAAGAATTAGTCGGTGAAATTTTTGATGAAACTGATGAAATATTTGAAGAAACTAAAAAAATTGATGATGAGCATTATGTTGCTTCTGGAAAAGAAATTGTTCATGATGCATTTGATATTATTGGAATTCAAATTGATGATGAAGAAGATTTTGATTTGAATCAAACAATTAATTCTTGGTTATGTAAAGAATTTGGTAGAATTCCTATGTCTGGAGATAATTTTATTTTTATGGATGAATGGAAAGTAAGTGTTAAATCCGCTACAAGAAAAGGTGCTAAGGAGGTTGAATTTTCTAAGCAATGAAAACGCCACTAGCCAATTTAATTAGACCAACAGATTTTGATGAAGTAGTTGGTCAAAAAAAATTAATAGGTAAGAATGGTTTAATTAGGAGGATTATTGAGAATAATAAAGATATTCCTAATATGATTTTGTATGGTCCATCTGGAACAGGTAAGACAACAATTGCTAATATTATTGCTAATAAAATCAATAAAAAAATTTATTTTTTAAATGCTACAACTGCTTCAAAAAAAGATATTGATGAAGTGATTATGGATATCAACAAAATTGATTCACAAAATGGTATTTTATTATATTTAGATGAAATTCAATATTTTTCTAAAAAACAACAACAAACTTTACTTCAATTTATTGAGCAAGGAGATATTACTTTAATTGCTTCTACAACTGAAAATCCATATTTTTATGTCTATAATGCAATTATTTCTCGTTGTATTATTTTTGAATTTAATCCTGTTGAAACTAGAGAAGTTGAAAAAGCATTAGATAGAGCTATAAAAAAATTTGAAGAAAGAAATAATTGTCAAGTTGATTTTGAAAAAGGAATCACTCATTATTTAGCGTCAACTTCAGGTGGTGATGTTAGAAAAGCTATTAATGGTTTAGAAATTTTGCTTGGAGTATCTGATATTATTTCAAATACTTATAAATTAAGTTTAGAATCAGCTAAAGAATTAATTATTTCACCTATTCATTATGATAAAGATGGTGATGATCATTATGATTTATTGTCAGCTTTTCAAAAATCTATTAGAGGTTCTGATCCTGATGCAAGCATTTTTTATTTAGCTAAATTACTTGCTTGTAAAGATTTAATTTCACCTTGTAGAAGATTACTTGTCATTGCTAGTGAAGATATTGGTTTAGCTTATCCTCAAGCAGGGGCAATTGTTAAATCGCTTGTAGATTCTGCTTTGCAACTTGGTTTACCAGAAGCAAGAATTCCTTTAGCGGAAGCGGCTTTATTTTTAGCTACTGCTCCTAAATCAAATTCAGCAATAAATGCTATTGATTTAGCTTTAGAAGATATCAATAATGGCTTAGGTAAAGAAGTCCCAAGTCATTTAAAAGATGGCCATTATAGTGGTGCAAGTAAACTTAATCATTCTAATAATTATCTTTATCCACATTCTTATCCTAATCATTATGTTAAACAAGAATATTTACCAAGTGATATTTCTTATCGAGTTTATTATATGTATGGGAAAAATAAAGTAGAAGAAGCAGCTAAAAAGTATTGGGATTTAATAAAACATTAAAATTAATGAAAATTTGCATGTTGACTTTTTATTTAGATAAAGTATCTTAAAATTAGGAGATATATTTTATATGAATAAAAAGTTTTTTTTAATACCTTTAATGGTCAGTTTATTATTTTCATGTGGAGAAGCAACAAATACTTCTAATCAAGTAACTACATCTGAAGAAGATGAAAGTAAAGTTGATGTAATAATTCTTGCTGGACAATCTAATGCAGAAGGAAATACTTTTTATCAATATTTACCAATAGATGTTAAAACTAAATATGAGCAAGGTTTTGATAATGTTCTTATTAATTATAAATTAACAGGTTATTCTACCAATAATAGCAACAATCAATTTATTGATGTTACTTTAGGACAAGCTAATCGTTTAGATCGTTTTGGCCCAGAAGTAGGAATGGCTGAAAAAATTCAAGAAAAGAATTTTGCAAAACCAACATATATAATTAAGTTTGCTAGTGGTGGAACTAATCTTGCTAATCAATGGGCTTCTCCATCTTCAGGTTTAACTGGTAGTGTTTATAATGATTTTGAAGCGTTTGTTATGGAAGCTATTAGTGTTTTACTTGATCAAGATTTAACTCCATCTATTAAGGCGTTTTGTTGGATGCAAGGCGAATCAGATAGTGATGGAAGTAAAAGCTTAATCTACGAAAAAATGGAAGAATATTTTATTAATGATGTAAATGATTTATTATCTGATTATATTGATGAACAAGGAATGACATTTATTGATGCTGGTATTTCTAATGGAAAATATCCTGCTGGCAATAATGTTTGGGAATATTATGAAAGAATAAATAATGCTAAAAAGAATAATCAGACTAAAGATCCTGAACATCGCATTTATATTGAAACAAATAATTATAATTTAACAACTAATCAAGAGCCTACTTATAGTATTGATTATTATCATTATGATGCAGAATCAATGGTTAAATTAGGACATCTTTTTGCTGATGCAATCTTAGATAATAACTTACTTTATTAGATTAAAAATTGAATTTTTTACATTAAAATTAATGTTGCTTTCACTTGTAAGCGCTTACTTACATAAATATAATGAATTTGGAAGGGATGATTGTAAAAAAGATTTTTTACTATTGTTTCCATTAATGTTAGTAGGTTGTTTTTTTGTATAGTTATTTTGTTAATTGTACCTCGTCAGCAGGTAGTGACACTTTAATAACAATATAATTTAATGTTAATGGTAATATTTATTTAGTATTTACATTACTCCATTTACTATTAAAGACTTTTCTAGTTACGAAGCTTTAGTAAATAAAGATGCAACAATAAGAAAGCTGATGAAATGTTAATGCTAATTGAATAAACTAGTGTATACGATTAAATGAAAACAAATAATTTCAAAAAAATTGTTTTCAAGAAAGGAAAGACAATGAAAAAAGAATACAATATACCAAAATTTGAAGAAATGGTAATTGACTTTAATGAAATAATTTTAACTTCCGGTTATCAAATTAAAGATTCATTACCAATGGGAGGTGAGATAGATGAAACAATCTAGCGTTATTAAAAAATTATTTTTAAGCACAACATTATTAGGTGCAATGATAATTGTTCCACATGCAATGCAATCTGACCTCAATGAAAATGCAGTGGATATGTTTCAACCAGCTGGGGGTGTACAATTAAAAAGCATTCGTAAAGAGGCATCATCTGACATTCAAATGTCAGAAACATATGTACAATCTGCAGTAGTTGAAGGCGCAAATTATTTAAGATTTGTTACTGCTGTTAAATTAACAGATACAATGGAATCAATTGTTTATCATCGTTCTATTGCAGGAATGAATGATGCGACAAAAAATGTTGAAGTTTTTTACAAATCTATTAATGCAGGTGAGAGTACATACTATTATGATGGAACAAATTTAGTCACTGAAAAGCAAGATAATGGTTTCTATTTTGCTTGTTATACCATTAAAATTGAAAGTGAAGAACATTTAAATAGTAATATTTCCTGCTATTTAACTATTAATGAAACTGAATCATCAACAAAAGTAACTAGCTCATTTGTTGCTGATCAAAGTGAAGGAAAATGTGTTTCAAAAGACGCAGATGGAAATAAGATAATTCGTGCTGAACACCAATATGGTGAGCATGTCGAAGAAAGTTATCTAAAATCAGTAGCAACATGTGAACATCCAGCAGAATATTATAAATCATGTGATTTCTGCGGAGAAAAATCTTCAGAAACTTTTATTAGTGGTGAAAAATTAGCTCATGAAACATCGAAATTAGTATCTCTAAATGCAGAAGGAAAATTTGTTTCTCAAGATCATTGTTCTTTATGTGATAAAGATGTTGGTGATAGAACAACTGCAGATACTTTAGTTAATGCAACAGGTGTTAGAATTCAACCAATTACTCTTGCTTCAGTAGATCAAGGATTATCAATTTCTTATCATTTTGCTGGAAGTACAAATGACTGGAATTCTGTTTTATTTACGCTATCTGAAGAAAATGCTTTTAAAAGGAATGCATGGTGGATTTCTGCTGGTTGTATAGGCCATGAAATTGAAGGTGGAAGAGAACAACTTTGTGATGGTGCAGATGGACAAGGACAAGATGGTGAATTTACATTAAATACAGGTTGGAAGGCAATTTTAGCGGAAGGTGATTATACTTTATCATTAAATGTTGATGGTTCAATTGTTTGGTATAAAGATAATGAAATTAAATTATATTTTGCTCCAAATAAAATATCACATTATTTCAAAGATGGTGAAATTAATACTGCTAGTAAGTTTGTACCAGCATTAATTAATCAAATTAAAACATATGGTATAAGAGTTGGCGAAGGTGTATCTAACTTAAAAATATCTTATGGTGATACAAAATGGGGATTTGCAACAGTTGATTTTGTTAAAGAAGGAACAACAGAAAAGATTGCTGATTCAGTAGTTGTTGGACCTTTAAGAGAAGGTGCTGATGTTAATATTAATTATCCTCAAGTTACAGGTTATGAATTAAAAAATACAAGTGAAACAGCATATACAGGTAAAATGACTGCTGGCAAAAATGTTGTTAAAACTATTGAATATGTCAAAACTGCAATTATTGCAACTATTAATTGTTATACAGGTACTGAAGATAATCCTGGCGTCTTAATTCATTCTGAAAAAAAATCAGTTACTGGTGATACATATGAATTTGATGCTCCATCAGCTCAAATGTATGAAACAAAAGTTGGAAAACTTTCTGGTAAAGTTGGAGTTAATGATTTTGAAATAAATGTCTATGGATATGATTTAAAAGAAGGTATTGTTGATGTTGATATGGATAAAGGTGAACAATATCCAGCTCTTCCAACAGTAAACGAAAATACTGGTGTATTTATTTCATTTGATTATTATGGACCAAATCGTAATACAGGAAATAAAGATTATGGTGATTGGAGAAAATTATTTGAATCAGAACATTTTATAGGATTTTCTGGTTGTGTTAGATATGTTAAAAATCGTGATCCATGGTCACAAACAGATTTCTATGATGGTACTCATGGTACAATAAGCAAATATTTTAATAAAGATGTGGCAACTGTAATTGCTTCAGAACAATCAAATGTACGTATTACATTCGAATTTGCTGAAACTGGTGATTTAGTATTATATCGTAATGGTGCTGAGGTTTTGAAATTTGAAGCTAATAAAGAGAATAATGATAAAGTTAAAGTTAGTGATATGGTTAAAGCATTTATTAATGATGTTCGTACTACTGGATTTAAAGTATGTGATTTAGATAAAAGTGATAATTTTGAAAATAATACAGAAGTTAAATTAAATAATTTACAAGTTGGATATGCTACCGATTTACATCATGATATTGAATATAAAGTTATGGTGGATGGAAAACAAGTTGCATCATATCGTGGAACATATTTAACTTATAATCCATCAGTTCCATATGGATATAAATTAATTTCTCATGATTTTAGTAATGGAGTTGTAACTTTAAATTGTGAAAAAACTATTACATTATCAGATAATTTAATTACTGAACCAAAAACTATTGATAGATACAATGTTGGTGGTTGGGGTACTGGAAGATATGCAATTGCATCTAATATTGAAGGTGATTATTATTATGAAGTTGAAATTAAAGATATCGAAACAAATAATCATGCTGGAAAAGATAATAAAGGAAATAGTTTATCTTGGAGAGGATTATTACTTGATACACTTGGAACAAGTGGAAAAAGAAATAGTGATAAATATATTTGCTTAGGTAATAATACTTATTGGAGTACTACTCCACCTCAATTAGTTTTAACATCATTAAATAATGATATAAGTGTATTTGATCATAAATTTGATATGAAGTTAATTATGACACGTCGAGGAAGATTCTATTATGTTGAAATGATTTGTACATATGATGATACAACAGTTGTAAATTCGTTTGCAGGATATGGATATGATGCAAAAATTAAATATTTATACATTTGTTCTGAGTATGCAAGATTTACAGTTGCTTCTATTAAATCTGGGAAACAAGCTTAATTTTAGTTTTCTATAAATAATCAATAAAAGGATTTTTTGCTAATAAAAATTATTAACAAATATCCTTTTTATTTTGACTATAATTTAAATTTTTTACATTAAAATTAATGTTATTTTTACTTGTAAGCGCTTACTCACATAAATATAATGAACTTAGAAGGGATGATTATGAAAAAAATTTTTTTACTATTTCTTCCATTAATGTTAATAGGTTGTTCTTCTAGTGAAAATACTTCGTCAAACGATACCTCGTCAGCAGGTAATACTACAACAAGTAGTAATCAAACAACAAGTAGTAACACTTCAATAGCAACTGAATTTAATGTTAAGGGAAATGTTTATTTGTTAAAAGATAATAGTGAAATGCCTTTAAAAGATGTTGTATTTAAATTAGAAAATGAAACTAATAAATATTTAAGTACATCAAGTGATGAACAAGGACAATTTTCTTTTACAAATGTGAAAAATGGTAACTATTCATTTAGTATTTATATTGCTCCATTTACTATTAAAGACTTTTCTAGTTACGAAATTTTAATAAATAAAGATGCAACAATTCAAAAAACAGTTGTTGAAGTGTTAAATGCTAATTGGACAAAACTAGTTTAAATGATTAAGTGAAGACAAGTAATCAATAAAAAAATTGTTTTCAAGAAAGGAAAGATAATGAAAAAAGAATACAATATACCAAAATTTGAAGAAATGGTAATTGACTTTAATGAAATAATTTTAACTTCCGGTTATCAAATTAAAGATTCATTACCAATGGGAGGTGAGATAGATGAAACAATCTAGTGTTATTAAAAAATTATTTTTAAGCACAACATTATTAGGTGCAATGATGATTGTTCCGCATGCAATGCAATCTGACCTCAACGAAAATGCAGTAGATATGCTTCAACCAGCGGGGGGGGTACAATTAAAAAGCATTCGTAAAGAGGCATCATCTGACATTCAAATGTCAGAAACATATGTACAATCTGCAGTAGTTGAAGGCGCAAATTATTTAAGATTTGTTACTGCTGTTAAATTAACAGATACAATGGAATCAATTGTTTATCATCGTTCTATTACAGGAATGAGTGATGCGACAAAAAATGTTGATATTTTTTATAGATCTATTGAATCAGGTGGAAGTACATATTATTATGATGGAACTAATTTAGTAACCGAAAAGCAAGATAATGGTTTCTATTTTGCTTGTTATACCATTAAAATTGAAAATGAAGAACATTTAAATAGTAATATTTCATGCTATTTAACTATTAATGAAACTGAATCATCCACAAAAGTAACTAGCTCATTTGTTGCTGATCAAAGTGAAGGAAAATGTGTTTCAAAAGACGCAGATGGAAATAAAATAATTCGTGCTGAACACCAATATGGAGATCATGTTGATGAAAGTTATTTCAAAGCTCCTGCAACATGTGAACATCCTGCAGAATATTATAAGTCATGTGATTTCTGTGGAGAAAAATCTTCAGAAACTTTTATTAGTGGTGAAAAATTAGCTCATGAAACATCGAAATTAGTATCTCTAAATGCAGAAGGAAAATTTGTTTCTCAAGATCATTGTTCTTTATGTGATAAAGATGTTGGTGATAGAACAACTGCAGATACTTTAGTTAATGCAACAGGTGTTAGAATTCAACCAATTACTCTTGCTTCAGTAGATAAAGGTATTTCTATTTCGTATCATTTTGCTGGAAGTAGTAGTGACTGGGGTTCACAATTATTTATGCTTTCTGATGAAGCACCTGAAACAAAAAATGCTTGGTGGATTTCTGCTGGTTGTATAGGTCATGAAATTGAAGGTGGAAGAGAGCAACTTTGTGATGGCGCAGATGGACAAGGACAAGATGGTGAATTCTCATTAAGTACAGATTGGAATGCAGTCTTAGCGGAAGGTGATTATACTTTATCATTAAATGTTGATGGCTCAATTGTTTGGTATAAAGATAACGAAATTAAATTATATTTTGCTCCAAATAAAGTATCTAATTATTTCCCAAGTGGTGAAATTAATACTGCTAGTAAGTTTGTACCAGCATTAATTAATCAACTAAAAACTTATGGTATGAGAGTTGGAACAGGTGTATCTAACTTAAAAATATCTTATGGTGATACAAAATGGGGATTTGCTACAGTAGATTATGTTAAAACAGGTACAACAACAAAAGTTGCTGAATCAACAGTAATTGGACCATTAAGAGAAGGTGCTCCAATTAATATTACATATCCTACAGTTGCTGGATATACATTAAAAGATTCAACATCTACATATACTGGAACAATGAAAGCTGGTAGAAATGTAGTTAAAACAGTTGAATATGTCAAAACTGCAATTGTTGCAACTATTAATTGTTATACAGGTACTGAAGATAATCCTGGTATCTTAATTCATTCTGAAAATAAATCAGTTACTGGTGAAACATATGAATTTAATGCTCCATCAACTCAAATGTATGAAACAAAAGTTGGAAAACTTTCTGGTAAAGTTGGAGTTAATGATTTTGAAATAAATGTCTATGGATATGATTTAAAAGAAGGTATTGTTGATGTTGATATGGATAAAGGTGAACATTATCCTGCACTTCCAACTATTAACAAAGATACTGGTATGTTTATTTCATTTGATTATTATGGTCCTGGTGGAGACTGGAGAAAATTATTTGAATCAGAACATTTTATTGCATTTGCTGGATGCTTTAGAGACTTAAGAGCACGTGAACCATATACATTTACTGATTTCTATGATGGAGCACATGGAACTAAAAATGATTTATTTAACCTTGATAGTTGGGCATCAATTGTTTCAGATTATACAAATGTAAGAGTAACATTCGAATTTACAGAAAATGGCGATTTAGTCTTATATCGTAATGGTGCTCAAGTATTAAAATTTGATGCGAATACAGAAAAAGATAATCGTAAAATTAGCGATATGACTAGAGCGTTTATTGAAGATGTTCGTACTAATGGCTTCTGGGTATCTGAATTGCATACAAATCCTGATCATGAAAGCAATGCTAATGTAACATTATCTAATTTACAAATTGGTTATGCAACAGATTTACATCAAAATGTTCAATATAAAGTAATGGTTGATGGAAAACAAGTTACATCATATAACGCTCCATATTTAACATACGAATTACCTCCTGTTCCTTATGGATATAAATTAATTTCTCATGAATTTAATAATGGAGTTGTAACTTTAAATTGTCAAAAGAATGTAACATTATCTAATAACTTAATTACTGAATCTGCAACTGTTGATAGATATGACGTTGGTGGATGGACAGAAGGACAATATACAATTGCTTCTAATATTGAAGGTGATTATTACTACGAAGTAGATATTAAAGATATTGAAACAAATGGTCACGCTGCAGCTACATGGAAAGGGTTGTTAATTAATACGATGGGTAGAAATAGAGATAAAGATTGCGATGAAGTTGTTTGTTTAGGCAATAGTAATCGTTGGAGTAGTAATCCACCTCAATTGGTTTTAACTTCCTTAAATAATAATGGAGCTGTATTTGATCAAAAATTTGATATGAAATTGATTATGACACGTAGAGGTAAATTCTATTATGTTGAAATGATTTGTACATATGGTGATACAACAGTTGTTAATACATATACTGGTTATGGATATGATACAACAATTAGATCATTAAATATTTGCTCTGAATATGCTAAATTTACAGTTGCTTCTGTTAAATCTGGTAAACAAGCTTAATTTAATATTTAATTAATAAAAGGATTATTTGTTAATAGTTAATATTAACAAATGTCCTTTTTATTTTAACTAAATTAATACAAAAGGTATAATAATAAAATTGTATAAAATTTAAAACTTAATTTAACTAGTGGAAGTTATGTTGTAGGTAACTTTCATTACGAACAATTAATGAATAACTGATATTTTGCTGTGATTATTTGTGTCATTTTTTTATTAGTTTTGATTTATAAAATCATGTATTGTTTTAAATTAATATTTTTCTTATAATAATTTTAAGGATGTGACGAAAATGAAAAAATATCTTTTATTATTTTTACCATTATTAATATCTTGTTCAATTGGCGAAGTTATATCTAGTTCATCATCAAGTGTTTCTATTGTTTCACCAAATGATACATCATCTTCAATAGTAATTAGTAGTTCAAGTGAAAGTACAAATAATAGTATTACAAATACGACTTCAAATGAAAATGATTTATATACCCTTAATGGAAGTGTTTATTATACAAATAATAATGTAGAAAAACCTTTTGAAGATGTGACATTTGAATTAAGAAAAAATGGAAGTACTTATTTAGAAAGTACAAGTGATGAAAACGGTAAATTTATTTTTGAAGATGTTGAAGAAGGTAGTTATCGTTTAATTATATCAATAATTTTAGACGGATATAAAGATTATTCTGGAAGTGATATTGAAGTAAATGGTGATAATAAATCTTTAACTATTCCTAAGATAGTTCTTGAAAAGAAAAATGGACATTGGTCTGAATTAAGTTAAATATTGATAAGTGTTAGAATGTTGTCTAATGCTTATTTTTTTTAGTTGATAATGCTATAATTTTTTTATGCAAGAAAGAAAATATGTTTGTATTGATTTAAAATCATTTTATGCTTCTGTTGAATGTGTTGAAAGAAATTTAAATCCTTTGACTACTAATTTGGTGGTGGCTGATATTTCAAGAACGGAGAAAACAATTTGTCTAGCGGTTTCTCCTTCTTTAAAATCATTTGGAATTAAAGGTAGACCACGTTTATTTGAGGTTAATCAAAAAGTTAAAGAAATTAATTATAATAGAAAAAAAAGAATTTTAAATAAAGAGTTTATTAAAAAATCTTATAGTTTAAATGAATTATTTGAGCACGATGATTATGAATTAGATTTTGTTATTGCTCGACCTCAAATGGCTAAGTATATTGAAATTAGTACAATGATATATAATATTTATTTAAAATATATTGCGCCAGAAGATATTCATGTTTATTCCATTGATGAAGTATTTATTGATATTAGTAAATATTTAAAATTATGGAAAATGACTCCACATGAGTTAACTTTAACTTTAATAAAAGATGTTTTAGCTAATACAGGGATTACTGCAACTGCAGGAATTGGTGATAATATGTTTTTAGCTAAAGTTGCGATGGATATTGTTGCTAAGCATATTCCACCTGATAGTGATGGAGTAAGAATTGCTGAACTTGATGAATTATCATATCGAAAAAAATTATGGAATCATACACCTTTAACTGATTTTTGGAGAGTTGGTCGAGGCTATGAAGCAAGATTAAATAAATTAGGTTTATATACAATGGGTGATATTGCAAGATGTTCATTAGGTAATAATGATGATTATCATAATGAAGATTTATTGTATAAAGAATTTGGGGTTAATGCAGAACTTTTAATTGATCATGCTTGGGGATATGAAGTGACTACAATGGAGGATATTAAATCTTATAAACCTAGTAATAATTCGCTTAGTACAGGGCAAGTATTACAATGTGGATATGATTACGATAAAGCAAGATTAATTGTTAAAGAAATGGTTGATTTATTAGCTTTAGATTTAGTAAAAAATAATGTTTTAACTAATTATATTTCTCTTTATATTGGTTATGATGCAGATAGTCTAAAAGATGAAAATATATTAAAAAATTATCATGGTGAATATGTTTTAGATAATTATAATAGAAAAGTTCCTAAGCCAACTCATGGAGGAGTTAAATTATCTAGTTATACTTTTTCTTCTAAAGTTTTAACTGAAAATGCTATTTATATTTTTGAAAAGATTGTTAATCCATTATTGCTTGTTAGAAGAATTAATATTAGTGTTAGTGTTTTTAATGAAAATATGGTTAGTAATAATAAAGAATATGAGCAAATGAATTTATTTACTGATTATAATGAAATAAAAAAGAAAGAAGAATTAGAAAAGAAAAAATTGAATAAAGAAAAGAAAGTTCAAAAAACAATTTTAAGTATAAAAAGTAAGTATGGTAAAAATGCAATTTTAAAAGGTATGAATTTATCTTCTGGCGCGACCACTAAAGAAAGAAATGAACAAATTGGAGGACATAAGGCATGAAAAATTATGATGATATTATAAATTTGCCTCATCATGTTTCTAAAAATCATCATCAAATGTCTAGATATAATAGAGCGGCTCAATTTGCTCCTTTTTCGGCTTTAACTGGATATGAAGAATCTATAAATGAAGCAGGGAGATATGTTACAAATAAAATTGAATTAGATGATTCAAATAAAGAAGAAATTAATTTTAAATTAAATATCTTGAACAATTTAATTAATCAAAGAAATCAAGTAACATTCATTTTCTTTTCAAAAGACAAGTTAAAAAATGGTGGAAGTTATAAAACTATTAAAGGTATTTTAAAAAAATATGATGAAATTAATAATTTAATTATTTTAGAAGATAAAACAAAAATATATATTGATGATATTTTTTCTATTAAATCACCTATTTTTGATAATTATTAATTAAGTATAGTGAAATTATTTATAAATATAAGGTAAATAAATATTTTAAAAATGATATAAAGGAATAGAGTAAAAAAGTTGATTGCCTTTTAATTATGACAATCAACTTTTGTACTAATTAATCATTTCGTTTGTGACTAATTTATCATAAGGTACAGAAATATTATTATCTAGTTCACCAGCTTCTTTAACTATATCAATAAGTTTGGTAAAGTTTTCTTTTGTAAAACCTAATTTACTTGGCCATGCTTCAATGGATTTATAATTATTAATAACTGAGGCAATTTCATTTTCATTTGAACTTGTAAAACTTGGTTTTAAATATTCAATTACTTTACTTGTATCATTATTATTAATATAATCTAAACCTTTTTTTATCGCGGAAGTAAATTTCTTTAATTTATCTTTATTGTTTTCAAAATAAGATTTAACTGAAGAAAAGCAAGTATAAGGAACTACACCTGAATCTTTACCAATAGATGAAACAATATATCCTTTATTCGAGGCTTGTATTTGTGATGCGGTCGGTTCAAAAGCTGTTACATAATCTGATTCACCTGCTACAAAAACTCCAGAAGTAGCATCAAAAGAGACATCAACTCTTATATTAACATCTGCATTTTTATCTTTACCGTTTTGAGTTATTGTTAATCCATTCTTTTTTAAAACATGTTCAAGAGTCATTTCTGGCATTCCACCTTTTCTTCCTCCAATAATTGTTTTTCCTTTTAACATAGAGTAATCAAAATTATCTATTTTTTCTCTTCCTAATAAAAATGAACCATCTTTTTGAGTTAATTGAGCAAAATTAATTGCATAATTTTCTTGACCATTATTATAAACATATACTGTTGCTTCTGGCCCCATTAAACCAATTTGAGCATCTTTAGATAATAAACTAGCCATAACTTTATTGGCACCTGGAGTGGTGATAATATCAATATCTAAACCAACTTCATTAAAATAACCA
>ERZ1106952.61-NODE-61-length-86482-cov-32.767341_pt1 | contig 86482 bp, 69 predicted proteins | sample MGYA00403677_ERZ1106952 | MGnify/ENA primary metagenome ERZ1106952 (study PRJEB35170, sample SAMEA104062415) | human gut metagenome | biome: human gut; feature: human-associated habitat; material: faeces | place: Denmark | collected 2012-05-14 ... | reverse complement strand
CAGCTTCCCGCAGATTTCACACTGATAGTGCTCTCTGTTCCCTTCTTCTCTGCAACTACCTTCTTTTGCCTCTTTGTGTACCAATTTGTGAGCGGGTACGCCCTCGGTATCCGCCGCCACTGCCGGAGCCGCGTAAAAGTCGAATGCCGCCGCCATGGAAGAAGCGTTCCAGGGCGCCGCGACAAATACCACCGCAAGCGCCTCGCCCGCCTTGATCTCCACTTCGTTGACCGCAGCGACCTCTGCAAAGCTGTATACTCCGCCGCCGAGCGAAGCGATTTCCCGCTTGCTCTCCCCCAGAACATATACCTTTGCGGAAGCCGCGGGGTTGACGGCGGCTTTGCCGAGCAGAGAGATCTTCCCGTCCGCAGGTGCATAGCAGAGCATTCCAGCGGCGCCCGTCCAGGTATCGTTGGAATAGAATACGCGGTATTCCTGAATGCCGGTGGAACAGCCCGCCCACGTCATATCCGAGAGCAGGTAATCCGTTCCGTTATAGCCGAACGCTGCGAAATTGCCGTCCGTCCCCATAAAGCACATCTGCTGCGCCTTTGTCTGGTCCAGTTTCATCGATTCGGTCAGAATCGGATGGTAGTCGACCACGCCGCCCGTGACGGATACGCTGTGTGCGCCGGTCATCGGCATCGCCTCCATGGCGAGCGCGCTCTCAGGACGATCCGAATGCCCGCTGCGGGCCGTGAGGGAAATTTCGACGTCGAAAATCACGCCGTCCCACGCGGCAACCGACGGATCGGTTTCGGCGACGAAAAAGAGAACGTCGCCCGCATCGACATGAAAAGCGGATACCCCGACGGCCTCCTCCGCCGCATTGGATACGGAGGCGGAATGCAGAAGAAGGTCTTGCGCGCCCGCCCGGCGGTAAACGACGGACGTGCGGATCGCGCGCGCCGACGCGCCGATAATGCGCCCCGTCAGGCTGACGTTCGCGTATTCGGGCACGACGTAAGCGAGAATCGCGTCGCTTCCCACCGGGTAACAGCAGTTGTAGTTCTGATCAGCGATAAAGTTGGCGTAATTGCCGTACCCCTGCCACCAGCTGCCGAAGCCGCCTGCCGTGCCTACGTTGTTCCGGTACATACGGTACAGCGCGCCGGCGTCAAAGTCGCCGGTCAGCGCATACCAGTTATCCTGTCCCTGATAAGAGAGGGACACGCTGGAAAGCGTCTTTTTCGTCCCATCCTCCGCATTTGTCCGTTCCGCCGCCGGCAGCCCGACCGCAAACGCACAGATCAGCAGCAGCGCAAAGGCAAAAACGAGGAGCCTCCCGCGCAGTTTCGCATTGTTCATCATCATTCCTCCTGATAGTTCGTTTTTCAGCTTTTTACCGCCTGATTGATCTCTTCGATCACCGCCTGCCCCTTCCATTTGTTCAGAAATTCGTTCACGAATTCGCTCCATGCCGAATCGTATTTGGCGGACGGCAGCGCGATCGAATCCCATCCGACCGTTCCGACGGTTTCTTTGTTGTAATCGTAATCGTCGAAATCCGTGGAGATCAGCCGCACGAAATATTCATAGCTCTGGTTCCCGAGCGTATCCCAGTGGTCGATCACCAGCGGGGGTTGATAGTAGACTACTTCGTCGATGTAAGAGTATTCTTCCGCCATCTCCATATAGCTCTTTACCAGTTCGTAATTGGTAGAAAAGCCGGGATTGTAGCTCAGAGACCAGTCTGTGAACATGTGCATGTCGAACGCCGCGTCCTTGGACTTCGCGGTGAAATTATAGCCGTTTGCGTCCTGCCCCATGAGGCTCACTTTCTCTCCGTTCTCCACTTTGTAATGCACGCCCTCCACGCCGTACGTGAAGAGATCGGTTCCCTCTTCGCTCAGCATGAATTCAAACATATCGAGAATGGAGCGGATCTTGTTTTCGCTGATGTTGCCGTTGATACATGTGCCGCACCAGAATCCGGGATTGCCGCGCGTTCCGTACGTCCCCGTTTCGCCCTTCGGCGGGGCGATGACCGCGACCGCGGCTTCCGCTTCTTCCCGGGTCAGTTCGTTCGCCGCGCGGAGCTGTTCGACGTACGTATTGTAATAGAGATTATCCACCATGATGCCGGTCAGCCCCGAACAGAAATTTCCGATCTTGGTCGGATCCGTCATCGCGGTATAGTCCGGATCCATAATGCCTTCCCTGTAAAGCCGGTTGAGGAAGGCAACCGCCTGCTTGTTTTCCTCCGTGACCCAGCTGGCGTTGACGCCCGTCTCCGCATTGCCCACCCAGCCCCAGTAAGTGCCGCCCGTCGCCTGGAAAATCCAGTTGTTGTACCACATCAGGTTGCCGCTGCAGGTATAGCCGAACGTATCGTTTTTTCCGTTTCCGTCCGGATCGTAAATCGTGAACGCCTTTGCCAGGCGGTAAAATTCGGGTAGCGTTTCGGGCAGTACGAAGCGATGCGCCTCGTAGAGTTCGTCCGTCATCTGGCTCTCGGAGGAAATCACGCCCTCGCTGACCAGAATGGAGCCGAGTTTGGCGTTCAGATTTTCCACCCAGTCGTTGCGGACGTACATGACGTGCGTCTGTTTGATCGTGATGGGAAGAAAATAATATTTGTGATCGAGATAATCCACGCGGTCCAGGAGCCAGTCGTATTCGTGCAGGCGGGCATAGATATTGGGATACGTCTCTTTCGTCACGTATTCCCCCCAATCCAGCACGGCGCCGTCCCGGATCATCTTCTGAAAGACGATAGGCCTGTCGACCGCATAGTTGACGAATACGTCCGGCAGATTGGACGTGTTGTAGAGATTGTTGATCGTCGACTCCCAGTCCGCATAGCCGCAGGTGACGGATTTCAGATCCAGCCCGCCGTTCGCCTCCTTCAGCGTTTGGTAGATGGGCGTGTTCTGCCGCCGCGCGGCGTTGAGCGCGGCGAAATCCCACTTGAAAATGCTGATCTCCGTTTCGGGCGTGCCGCTGTCGCAGGCGGCCGCGGCCGCCCCCAGCAGCAGACACAGAAAGACGCATAAAAACCGCATCAGTTTTTTCATGTTTTACCTCCTCGTTTATCCTTTCACGCCGCCGAGCATGACGCCGCGGACAAAGTATTTCTGTACAAAGGGATACGCCGCCAGGATGGGAAGAATCGCGATGATGATCGTCGCGGCGCCCTGCCCTTCCGCAAACGTGATCGTGGAATCCACGCCGCCCGTGATATTCCCCGACGTATTGGACGAGAGAACGTTCCGGAGCGCCAGGGAAAGGGGCGCGTAATCCGCGTTGGTGATGAAGAGAAGCGGCCAATACCAGTCGTTCCAGCGGTCCACCGCGTAAAAGAGCGCGATCGTCGCCATCCCGGCCTTGCACAGCGGCATGACGAACTGCACCATGACGCGGAACTGGGACGCCCCGTCGATATAGCAGGATTCGATGATCTCATCCGGCACGGCGCGGAAAAAATTTCTGAGAATGATCATATTGAACCCGCTGATGCCGAAGGGGATGACGACGGAAAACACGCTGACGAAGTTGTTTGTCATGAGTCCCAGACTCTTTACCACCAGATAAAAGGGAATCAATCCCCCGCCGAAAAACATGGTGAACAGCACGAAGCCGAAAAAGGCTTTTCCCAAAAACAGATCCCGCCGGGACAGCGCGTATGCGCCGATGACGGTGAGCGTCATGCAGAACAGCACGCCGACCACGGTGATCAGCATGGAGATCAGAAAGGAAATGTAAATATTGTTCTGTATAAAGATGAACTTATAATTTTCAAACGTGAAATGTCTGGGAATCACGATAAACTTGCTCTGCGCAAAATCCGCCTTGCTGGAAAAGGAAATCAAAATTTCATACACGAAGGGAAAGACGCACAGGAACGCGAACAGCAGCAGGACGGCGGCGTTCACGATATTGAATACGCTGACTTTCTTTTTCATTTTTACCTCCTTATTCGTAGAGACCCTGGCCGGAGATGAGCTTGACGATTTTATTGCTTCCCAACAGCAGAACGAAGTTGATCAGCGCCTTGAACAGCCCCAGCGCGGTCGCCCGTTCGACGTACCCCTGCGAAATGCCCAGGCGGTACGCATACGTATCCAGGATATCCGCCACGTCGTAGACGGACGTGTTGTACAGATTGAAAATGGGATCGAACCCGGCGTTTAAGATATTGCCGACCTGAAGGGTAAACATCGTGACGATGATGGGAGAAATGCAGGGAAGCGTGATGCTGGACATCTTCCGGAAGCGCCCTGCGCCGTCGATCTCCGCCGCCTCGTAGAGATTGGGGTCTATCCCGCTGATCCCCGCAATGTAGATGACCGTGCCCCAGCCGGAGCCCTTGATGATCTCCGTCAAAATCAGGATTAAATAAAAGTACCGGCTGGTCGTCATATAGCTGATGCGCTCCATGCCGAGCGCCATGCGGATGTTGTTGACGATTCCCCCGTTGACCGCGAAGATATCGTATACGATGCCTGAAATCACCACCCAGGAAATGAAGAAAGGCAGATAGATCGCCGTCTGTATTCCCTTCTTGAGATTTTTCGCCCGGATCTCGTTCAGCATCAGCGACATGACGATGGGAACGGGAAAGCAGAAAATCAGCTTTAATACGCTGATCACGACGGTGTTTTTCAGGGCCCGCGTAAAATCCGCCGTGCTAAACAGCCAGATAAAGTGTTCCAGCCCGTTCTGCTCCGCCCAGGGGCTCCCCAAAATGCCGAGCTTTGCGTAATAATCCTTAAAGCCGATCACCACGCCGTACATCGGATAATAGCAAAACGTGATAAACCACGCGACGACCGGAATCAGCAATAAATACAAACTCCAATATTTGCGAAGGCTGCGCCTGATGAATCGCGCCCTGTCCGCCTTAATCAGCTGCATGCACCGTCTCCTTCCGCTTCCGTTTACGGAACGCATCATTGAACATATTGTATCATCAAATTTTTCTCGTTTATAGCTAATAATTGCGCTAAAAATAGCAAATTCTTCCCGCATTAAGAAAAATGAGAATGAAACAAAAAGGCGCTTTTTTGCGCTACAATGGCGGTACGGGGTGGGAACCGATGATCATTCATTACAAAAAAGAAGAACTGAACCAGATTTTATCCGACTTTCACAAGCTCACGAACATGACCATCAGCTTATGGGACGCGGAATTCAATCAGCTGACTTTTTACCCGACGAACATGCCTTCGTTCTGCAAAATCATCAAGAACTCGAAGATCGGAAATCTGCGCTGCACCAACTCCGACCGGGCGCTGTGCAAGGCCTGTTCAAAAAACGGGAAACCCGTTGTCCACCGCTGCCACGCGGGACTGCTGGATATGGCGGCGCCCATCATTCACGAAAACACCGTGCTGGGCTATTTTATGTTCGGGCAGATCGACGACAAGCGGGACATCGACACGTTTGAACGCATCTGGAATCACTGCAAGGATCTGAAAGTGGACAGGGAGCGGCTCCGCAAAGCCTATATGGAGCTGAAGCCGTACGAGATGGAGACCGTATTCGCCGCGATGCGCCTGCTGCAGCTGTGCGCGCATTCTCTCTTTCCGCTGAACATGATCGAGGTGCAGAGCGACCAGCTTGCAAGCGAGATCGACGCCTATATCTCCGCCCATCTGCGCCAGCCGCTGTCCGTCACGCATTTGTGCGACGTCTTCCACATTTCCAAAAACAGACTGTATTTTGTATTCAGGAGCGTATTCAACGACACGGTAAACAATTATATTCAGAAAAAAAGAGTGGAAACCGCAAAACATCTGCTGATTTCCGTCAACGAGCCCGTGTATAATATCTGCGCCATGATCGGCATCGACGATTACAACTATTTCACCAAAGTTTTCAAGCGCTATACGGGCATTACCCCCAAGAGCTATCAGAAGACCTATCCGCACAATCTGACCAGAAAAAACAAAGACGACGGCTGAGAGATCAGCCGTCCGCGCGGACACAAAGCTGCGTGCAGGATACAGCAGCTTTGTATTTTCCGGGGCAAATCAAGAAAAAGGAATCAAAAAGCAGATACAAAATTCATTTTTTATGATATCATGTTATTACTGACGGTTCGTTAAGGCTTGATTCCGGGAGGTGCGGCATGGAGGAGATTTCCTTCCATCATAAAAAAATCAATACGGAAAAACTGCTTCTTTTCGGTTTTACGGCGAGTGATGCCGGCTATCTCTATAAGACGGACCTTCTGAACGGACAATTTGAATTGCAGCTCTCTGTCACGGGAGAAAACAAAGCCGTCGCCCGCCTGATGGAAAAGGCATTCGGAGAAGAATATACGCTCCACCTGATTGCAGACGCCGCGGGAGCGTTTGTCGGTTCGGTCAGAAAAGCGTACCAAGCCGTAATCGCCGACTTCCTCGCTTCCTGCTGCGAACCGGATGCTTTCGGGAGCGGGCAGGCGCGCCTCGTCATCGGATACGTCAAAGACGTCTACGGGGACGACCCCGAATATCTGTGGGAAAAGTTCCCCCAAAATGCCGTATTCAGAAGAAAAGACACAAAGAGCTGGTACGGGGCGCTCCTCTCGCTGCCGCGGAGGAAACTCGGCTTTGATTCGGACGCCCCCGCCGAGATACTGGATCTGAGGTTACCGCCCGAACGAATGGCGGAAACAGTGGACGGACTCCGGTATTTTCCGGGATATCACATGAACAAAAAGAACTGGTTTACGATCGTGCTGGACGGCAGCGTCGACGCCGAAAAAATTTTTTCACACATAGACGAAAGTTATCGGCTCGCCGCGAAAAAAGCAAAAAAGTGAGACAGTGCGGTCTCTGCCCGGCCCGGCAGGTTCTTTCCCCTTTCCTTTTCCCCGCGCGGCGGGGCAAAAAGGGAATTTTTTTCAGCAATTTCGCAAAATAAAAAAGCACAGACCGGATGATCTGTGCTTTTTCTGTTTTTCAGTCAGTTTTTATCTTTCAGCTTTTCATAGAGAAATAACCGGCTCGTCTTCCTTTCGGGAATGGCTATTTTCAGCCCTTTTGTCAAGAGCGCTTCTCCCTGATATTCGGCGGAAGGCAAACCGTCGAACGAATGCACCGCATAACGGCTTCCGCCTTCTATTCCCGATAAAGGAACAGCCGCGCTATCATACGGGCAGTCCTGTCGGCGAAAAGCGCATACGATGCCCGCATCTTTTTCCCTGCTGTGATATTGCCAGCCGCCCCACACGCGGTCGGAGCCCTCAAAGCCGAATACCGGATAGTAATCCTCCGTAAAGAAAGAACGGATCTGTAAATATTCCGAGACGTAAGCGGCGGCTGCTTTGAGATCGGGCGGCCAGGGCCTTCCCTCATAGGTAAAAAAACGCAGGTTCAGCGCAGACGCGTAGGCGCTGCGGAAATCGTACAAGTCGGTCAGTTCCGCCTTTGTTCCCGTGCCGCTGACCGGCAGCCACCAGGACAGCCCCGTCCCGTGTATCTGGGCACCCTCCGCAGGCGCGTCAAAGGGACACTGAAAATCGCTGCGCCAGAGCGGAATCGACCGCTTCGCCGTTTCCCAGTCCAGGCGCCTGCCGCCGCTCGCACAGTTGTCGATGACGAGGGCGGGGAACGTCTGTTTCAATCTGTCCCACAGGTCGTACAGCGCCGTAACGTGCCTGATCTGCAGAATGCCCTTTCTCCCCGGTTCGTCATACTGCTCCCAAAGAGGGAGGGGATCCATATTGAAATCCTGCCGGTAACAGGTTATCCCCAGTTCCTTGATCCGTTCGCACAGCATTCCAAAGACGGAAGCAAACGCCTGCGGGTCGTCCAGCCGCAGGAGGTTGCGGAAATCGTCTCCTTCCGTCCGCAAAAACCATGCGGGATGCCGCGCCACCGCGGGGACGCAGCTGTGCGCCCGCTCCGGCTCGAACCAGAGGGATAAACCGAAGCCGTTCCGCCGCGCGGCTTCGGATACGCATTGCAGCCCGTCGGGATGAATAGCGGTATTGACGCGCCAGTTCCCCGTTTGCCTGGACCATTCGTCCGTAAACTCGTCCTTGCAGGCGGCATCAGAGCCGCCGTGCCATCCGGCGTCGATCCAGACGTGGTCCGCGCCGATTCCCGCGCCGACGATCTTTTTAATCGCCTCGCACATGTACGCGGAAGCGTCACCGCCCCAAAACGAGACGGAAAGAGGCGCCGTATCCCCCGCCTTGCCGCCGAGCGCCGCCAGAACCGCGCGGCGGAACGCGTTATGCCCATCGTTCTGCCCCCTTCGATAGGGCAGCACGAACACCGAACTCGTACGGACGCGCTCATGCGGGCGGAGCCTAAAACACAGGTTTTCAATCCCGGAGCGCATGCGGACGCCTTTCTCTTCCCGCACAAACTCCGCAAACCACTGCCCCGTCCAGCCAATCGCCAAAATATGCCCTTCATCGCCGTCATTGAGGTCGAAAAAGGGCAGCACCGCCTGGGAAGAGCGCCCTCCCGCCCCCGCATAACGAAACGCCGCTCCGGCTTTCATCGGGTGCGAAAAAGGCGTAAATTCAAGGCGGCTCCAGTCAGACCCCTTTGCGCCGAAGAGCGCCGTGCAACTCTGCGCGGACGAATGGGGGCTTTCCGCCGTTTTCGGACAGGGAAGCAGAAAATCCGCGTCGCAGATATGTTCCAGAGGAAGGGAATCTTCTTCCCCGGTATTTTCAAACCAAAGGCACTGTTCTTCTCCTTCGCCGTAGCGCGCCCGGCGGAGGGTGATAATTAAAGAATGCAGGCGGCAAACCAAATCGCCGCCTGCTTCCGTCCATAATAGCTGATGCCCGCAATAGCGGACGCCGCCGTAGAGAAAAGAAAAATCGAACATCATTCTTTCAATTTTCAAACGGATCCCCTGTCGATCAGTTCGGCAAACACGTCCTGGCGCATGGAAGAAGCGAGCTCGCTGTCTCCGTTCAGCTGCGCAAGCAGCAGTTTGGCGCAGCGTACGCCGAAATCCACTTTGTCGATCGCGATCGTCGAGAGTTTTCTCCCGACGAAATCAGAGAAAAAAATGTTGTCGCACCCGCAGATCGAGATATCTTCGGGCACCTTTTTGCCGATCTCGTCAATATAAGACCACGCCCCGAAAGCGATCATATCGTTGATGCAGAAAACGCCGTCGAGATCGGGCGCGCGCTGCAAAAGCTGCTTCATCGACTCGTACCCGTACTCGACCATATTGCTGTACCGGTTGTTGCCGTTGATGAGAAGGTTGCCGTCAAAGTGCCGCCCTTTCTGTTCCAGATAGGCTTTCAGTCCGTAGTAGCGGGAATCCGCCCCGAGGCTCTCCATTGTGCCGCCGTTGATAAAGCCGATGCGTTTTCTGCCGCGCTCAATCAGCTTATCCACGATTTCCGAAACGGCGCCGAGATAATTGATGGAAACCGAACCGACCTCGTCGAAGGAACGGCAGTTTACCATCGCCACTTTATGATCCAGAAACTTCTGAAAAAGATCTTCCGCGCAGAAAATATGGGAGAGATTGATGATTCCGTCCACCTGGCGGGAATAATATTCCTTGTAATAATCCACGGAAGGGTCGCTGATCACGGCGACCGCCACGGTGTAACCCTGTTTCGTCAGCGTGCCGATGATCCCGTCGCACAGATCCGCATAATAAGTATTGTGCAGATCGCTGATAAAGACGATGATCTGCCGCGTGCGGCGGCTCCGCAAACTCTTCGCCACGTAATTCGGTTCATATCCCAATTCTTTGATCGCCCACAACACCTTTTTGCGGACGTCCTCGCTGACAAAGCGCGTATTGTTTATGACGTTTGAGACGGTGGACGGCGCTACGCCCGCCAGTTTTGCGACTTCATTTCTGCCTACCATATTTCATGCCGTTCCGCTTTTTTATTTATTATTATACAACTTTTGAAGGGGTTTGACAAGTGAATTTTGCTTCACCCCTCTTGCGCGTAAACGTAATTGATCCTGCCGACGGGAGCGCAGTCGCCCTCCGTATATAAGGCGGAAAGATCAAAATCCGCAGTAACGTTATCCGTCACTTTGAATTGAAGCGCATATCCGCCCGCGATGCCGATATCCGATTTTTTGACCTTGACGATCATCGTTCTGCCGGAAACGCGCACCTCCGCGCATCTGCCCGTATCGACGTACTGCCAGCCCGAATCCGTCCGTTCGATCCTGTGGATGGAGGACTTTGTCCCGTCCACTCTGCGGTTGATTACGTATTCCAATCCGTTCCAGCCGCCGCCCGTGCCCAAAAACACATTCATCCAGTGTTCTCCGGCGGGCTCTGTGATCTCTTCCGCGGTTTCCACCCGCAGCCATATATTTTCCGCGTCGCCGAACACCGCTATCTGCGCGATGTCGTTCCGCCCCGAGGCATCGGTCAGAATCTGCGAGCGGACGGCGTCCGCGCAGCTTCGGTTCCCCGTGTCGCCGACAAAATCGCTGTAAACCGCCGCAAGCGCCTGCCAATCGCCGCCGAACATGTCGTACGTCTTTGCGACCGCCGGCGCGGCGGCTCCTTCCGCCGAATTTCCCTTGTAGGCGCGCACGTTGCGGATGAGAGACATCAGATACCGGTCTTCGTATCCGCCGCGCATCGGTTCGATATCGCGGCTGAATTCCATGTTGAAGAGATCCACGAAGTGATCGACGCCGTCCCCGAAAACCGAACTTCCCGGCTGTTTCTGGGCAACCCATTCGTTCCAGCCGAGCACGAAAATGCAGTCGACGCCCGCGTTGCCGTCCAGCGCAGTCTCGAACTGTTCTTCAAAATTGACGGCGGACGAAATGCGGGATGCGTCGTTGTGCGGGGCCGCATCCTTATGAGAATACCCCCTGCCCCAGTTTGCGTTGTAAATTTTATCGAAGCTGCCGACGCGGGCAGCGAGCGCCTGCGGCAGCGAATCCCTGTTTGCGGGAGAACAGAGGGCGGAATCCGAAAAATCCGCCGAAACACCGTTCCCCTTTGCCGCCAGCCCCACGTGCTGCGCCACCGATACGCTCATAATCGTGCCGAGCTGCGCGTCCGAGTGCTTTTCCTGCGGATAGGACCACGATATCCAGGGGAACTTGTCGGGGTCGATTCCGGCGGGGTCGTTCGGCCACTGCGCCCGTTTGAAATAAAACGCGTCGCGATACGGGGCATCTTTGGGCTGTACGCCGAGGATCCAGGGTCTGTTTCCCTCTCCGCGGAACCAAAGGCCGTCGTACTTTCCCTCCCGGTAGAAGGCGTCGTATATCTTTTTGACCGTCTCCTCCGAATCGGTATTCGTCATGAACATCAGCTTGGGGACGTTGTAGCCGAGCGCCTCGTATTCCTGCCACACTTCCAGCAGAGCGCGCACGCGCGGTTCGTAGATGAGCGCATTCGACGTATCGAAGCACAGAAAATCGATGCCCGCGTGCAAAAACAGCTCGAGATGACGGCGGATCACCCAAGGATCTTCGCTGCGGTAATAGCCGTAAAGCGGCTCTCCCCAATAGTGAAACGCGGGACCGGAAGGCGTAGCGCCGCCGTAAACGGTATCCGCGATTCTGTTTTCCGCCTCATAGCGGCTGACGTCATAGACGGTCTTGTCATCCGGGATGGTCTCGTTGGCGTCGCCGTTCCACAGGCAGTAGAACATGCCCACGTACTTTTTGCCGTTATACCCGGATACGGGAGAAAAAGACTTGCCGTCCACGCTCGCCGTCGTACCGTAAAACGCCTGATCGTACTGTTTTTTCATTTCCGTCTGTGTGCCGCCCTTGCAGCCCGCGCACCCTGCGAACAGGGCGGCGGACAGCAAAAGCGCAATTACCTGTTTCAAACGATACCCCTCTTACTGCGTATCCCTGACAGGGTTTTCCTTCATGTTGTTCGTCTGCCGATTGATCGTATCGCGGTCGAAAGCCGTATATTTGAGCCCTCTGTATTCCGCCCACTGCCCGAACGACGCTTCGATGGCGCTCTGAATCTGTGCGGCGACGGAAGACCAGGCCCTGCCTTTGAGCAGGTATTCGCTGTAAAGCGTACCCACCCTGTTGTTCAGGGTCTCCGTGGAGCCCGAAACGGTGATGTTGCCGTCGCCGTATCCGAGCGTGAACGTATTGATTGGATTGCGTTCGCAGCCGCTCGTATAGGAGCGGTCGGACGCCTGATCGATCTTCTGGCTGATCGTGCAGTCCTTCACCAGCGAGGGCATGACAGCCGTGTAGCCGTTCGCGAGGTACGTGTCGTAGCGGATGTTCTGCCCCTTGGGAGAAAGGACGAATTTCAGGAAATCGACGGCGGCTTCCACATATTCGGCGTTGCCGTTGTTGATGATGCCCAGTTCGTTGACCGGCCCGCCCATCGAGCGGACGTTATCCGCCGCGGGGGCTCCTTCTCCCCCGTTGTCAGGCATAGCGGGCATTTCGAACCAGCCGAACCGCTCGGAGATGATTTCCGCCACGTTGCCGCCGTTATTTTCCGTCTTATCCAGCCCGTAACGGGTGATATAGTCGAGTACGGAATCGAGGCGCGCGGGACGGAGGAAAACGTTTTTCTTCGCCAGCTCGGAACCGGAAGCGGTTCCGCCTACGCCGGTCTGTTCATTCCAGTAGTTGGCGGTCTCGTCCAGCCCCAGGATGCCGGAGCGCTCATCCGTCATGTTAGCGCCCGCATAAGGCGCGAGTTCCTTGAAGTGCCCCATCATCTCCGCATAGCGCGCTGAGGTGACGTTGTAATCTTCTTCGTTGAAAAACGCGTCGATCGTGCGGTTCAGGTTGCTGCTGTAAACTTCCGTGCGGTCAAAACCGGGATCGCCCTTCATTTCCTCGTAATTCCAGTTTTTATCGGCGGCGATGTAGCTGTAATCCCCTTCCAGCGAATGCGCTTTCCCGATGAAATCGCGGAAGTACTGATCGGCGTACATCTTGATCATCCATCCCATAAAGATGCCCGCGCAGCTCGACTCGTTAAAGCTCAGGCCGAGCGGAGAGGCATAGCCGTCGGATTTCGCCTTTTCCAGCAGCGCCAGGAGTTCTTCCCACGTTTCCGGCGCGTAATCGGGATCCTTCATCAGGTCGTTCATCGCCCGTTTATCGTAGAAACAGACGGTGTAGTTGGATTCATAGCTGAGCGCGGGAATGGTGTTTGCCTTTCCCTCGATGGGATAAGCATCCGCCTCGAGCACGCTTTTCCAGGTGCCGTCATAGGAGGGGGATCCCTCCGCGTAATCGTTCTCTTCATCGAGATAATCGGTGAAGTCCACGACTTTATCCGTGCCGTAATACTCGGCGATCTGGCTGATGCGGACGATGTTGACCACGCCGGCTTCGGGTGCGGCGACAGCCGCGCGGACCAGTTCGGAGTAACCGTTGCCGTTGTTTTTGGTGATCGTGATCGTCACGCCCCGGTTGATATCCATGTAGGCGTTCGCCATCGCCTCCAAAGCGTCGTTATCGACGTTTGCCATCGGGACGAGGAAGTTGATATTGCCTTTCAGTCCGCTTCCGCCGGACGGACCGGGGCCGGGATTTTTTTCACAGGCCGCCGCCCCGAACAGAAAACAGGCGGAGAGCACCGCAGCGACGAGCGACTTCGTAGTTTTACGCATAAATGTTTCTCCTTTCTAAATTTTAAATTTTTAATCCGGACGCAAATTCGCCGTTGACAAAAAATTTCAGGCTCACGACCGTAGTGATGATCAGCGGAATGCCGCTGATAAGATATGCGGCGTACTTGGAGCCGTCCGCCATGCGGTCGGAAACCTGCTGCAAAACGGGCATCAGCGTGGATTTGCTGCCGCCGTTGAACATCAGCAGAGGCCACAGATAGTCGTTGTACAGCCCCCCGAAGATTCCGATCGCCTGTACCATCATGATGGGAAACGAGAGCGGCAGGCACAGATGGAAAAAGATGCCGATGTCGCTGTCGCCGTCAATGCGCGCCGTCTCGTAGAGATCTGCCGGCTGCTGGTTCAGAAACACGCGCAGCATGAAGATGTTTGCAATCTGCGAGCCGGCCAGATAATAGAGAATCAGGCCGCCCCAGCTCCCCTTCAGCCCCAGATTGAATACCACGAGGTACGAAGGCGTGAGGGTGATGACCGAGGGAATGAGCATGGGCAGGATGATGATGAAAAACAAAATGCTTTTCAGCGGAAACTCCTTCCGCACGAAGAGATAGGCGATATAGCAGGCGATAAAGATGACGAGCACGGTGGAGACAGTCACGATGAAGATGGAATTCAGCTCGTAACTGATCATCCCGTTGAACGCCGTAGCGTAATTTTCAAACTTCCAGACCTGCGGAAGAGACCAGACGGTCGTCGCCTGAATGCCAACGGCGTCCTTGAAAGAGAGGTTGATCGTGATAAAGATGGGCAGAAGCGCCAAAATCAGCTGCAGCACCATGAAGGCGATGAGCAGAATCTGCGGAACGGTCGATTCGATATCCATCGAAAAGCGCTTTCTTCCGATTCTTTTAGCCATTCGTTTCGTATTTTCCAAAGTTTCGCCCTCCCGTCAGGATTGATCCGACTGCATGCGGAAATTGATGACCGTGGCGACCAGCAGGAACAGGAACAGAAATACCCCCATCGCGCTTGCCGTGCCGTAATTCATGTTGTGCATCAGTTCGTAGTACATATGGAATGCCGGCGTGCTGATGCCGAGCTGATTTGCCCACGGCAGATCGCCGTTTGCCACGATATACATGTTCGTATAGCTCTGCACCGAGGCGATAAACGTGGTAATGATAATATATTTGATCTGCGGCAGAATCAGCGGGAGATCCAGGCGGAAGATCCGCTTGAACCATCCGCACCCGTCCAGCCGGGCGGCCTCGTACATGGAAGACGGCAGCCCCATGATCGCGCCGTAAAAGATCAGGTACGACCCCACCCACGGCAGCCCGAACATGATCATCGACGGCAGCGTCGTGGACGAATTTGCCAAAAAGTTCAGGGACACCCAGTCGGGATCGAACAGCGCGGCGATCTGGTTCGCCAGGCCGTATTCCCCGAAGATGCCGTTCATCCACAAAAGCGTCGTCGCGACGCCGGGCAGGATGCCCGGAATAAACAGCAGACAGCGCGTCCAGAACGAGAATCCCTTTCGCCTGATGGCGATCAGGCACTCGGCAAAGATGATGGGCGGAATGAGCGCCTTTGCCAGATCCGTCAGGAGAAAAATCAACATCGGGATACATGACTGCCAGAAACTCTGCGTCGCAATCACCTTGCTGAAATTTTCAAATCCGATCCAATAGGAGTGTTCTCCCGGAAGGTAATCGCAGAAGGAGAGAATGATGCTCCATACCATGGGCACGTAGCAGAAGATTCCGATTACGACGATGACGGGAATCAGGCTGAAATAGACGAGCCGGTGTTTCCAGAACGCTTTGCCCGCGCCGGCAAAGGCGCGCACGAACCTTTCGCTGCTGCTCTGTCTGACGTTGAACGCACAGCAGACCGCCGCAATCAGCGCGGCGGCCGCCGCGCCGAGCATCCCCCATGCCAGCGCGGTGTACAGCCCCAGCCGCCCGGCAAGCTGAACGTCGTAAAACACGACTTCTCCGCCCGAAGAGATCGCAAACATCTGCGGGGAAGAAAATAAAATCAGCGCGTCGTCGTCCGTGGAGACGCTGAAAGAGACGCTCTGCGTGCCCACGTCGATGAGAAACACGCCTCCCTTGGGCGCCTTGCATATAAAGTCATCCCCGCTCTTGATGGCGGTGGAGACTTCCATTCCCAGTTCTTTGGAACCCGTCGTCTCCCACGCTTCGTCAAAGGTATGTAAAACGCCGCTCTTATCGACGCCAATAAAGCCCTCTTTTGTACGGGAAATCGCTTTGAGCGACTTGCCCGTCGCCGTCTTTCCGACCAGTTTCGCTTCCGTAAAGCTGTCCGCCGACGCGCGGTAGATTCTGCCGGTGGTATTCGCGTAGTAAGCGCTGTCGCCGTCTGCAAAGGTAAAGCACTCGATATTGGCGACCTCGCAGATCATGTCGTCCCGCACGGGGACGGGCTCTTCGAGCGTGCCCTGCGCGTTTTTATCGAACAGCGCGATCGCATTTCTCTGCCCGTAAGCGCCCGAGAGCGCAAACCAGTCCGCGCCTTCGCAGAATTCCATGGCGGACGGAACGATCTGTACGCCGCTCTCGCTGCGCGCGACGTAGACGTTGCGGATCTCCCCCGTCGTCCCGTCAAATGCGATGATTTTGAAATTGGAAAAGGCGACGTAGATCGTCTCTTCCGCGGCGGAAATGACGCGCACGGACGCCTGATCGCCCAGCTGTGCTCCCGTCTTTTTCCACAATTCCCCGCCGTCGCCGCCGAACGCCGCGACGGTGCCGTCTTTCGTGCCGAGATAGGAGATCCCTTCGTACTCATACATCTGCTCGATCGTCCCTTCGTACGCGGAGAGATCTGCGGTGAATTCCGATTTTGAATTTTTGAGTACGAAAAACACGCCGCTCGCCGCGGCGCCCGCGACGAACAGCGCGAACAGCACGATCGCCGAGATGAGAGGGGCACGTTTGATTTTTTGATTTGTCATGTACGGTGATCCTCTTTCCGCAAAAAGGGGGCACGCAACGCGGGGTTTGCCCGCGTTGCGTAAAACTCCCTATTTTACCAGTGTAAAATAATTTCTGAAAAAATCCGTCAGTCTGTTCCGATCAGTTTTCCCTGCGTTTTTTCGCTACGAGGACAACGACCGCCAGAAGCGCCGCAACGCTCGGGAGGAGCATGCTCGCGGCGATGGAGTTTCCGCAGCTGCAGCCGCCCGGATTGCCGTTTGAACCGCCGGACAGAACGAGCGCGCCCGTCATGTTTGCGGTGGATTCCACGGTGACGGAGACGTACTTCGCGTTGAAATCCGTTGAAACGCTGAAGGAAGTCGCGCGCAGATCGCCGATCGCAGCCGTCAGTTTGCCGTTTTCATACCGGAAGCCGACCGTCAGATCTTCGCTCAGCTTCGCGCCCATCGCGCGCGCCGACGTGCTGTCGATCAGGGCGCCGTCTGCGCCGTAAAGGCTGACTTTTTCGGAAATCCAGTTTTCCGCATGCGCATCTTCAAAGTTCGCATACAGCGTGTAGACGATCCTGGTTCCGTTGTTTACGTCCGCAAACGTCACGTGGAAGGCAGCGCCGTCGTCGTAAAGGCCGTTTTCATAATATTTCTTCACATCGTCCGCGCGGAGGGTGATATCCAGGCCCGCCGTCAGATCCTTGTCGCCGTGCAGGAGGAAGGCCATCTCGCCGCTCAGGACGACGCTGTTGCCCTCTTCTTTCAGCTCGGAATCCTTTCCGACGATCATCCCGGCGTCGTTGGACGCATAGCCGACCGCCAGCTTGACGACGTCATAGCCGCCGCCGACGTTCGCGTAAAACACGTAATTGCCGGACGCGAGCCCTTTCAGGTAATCCGCTTTCAGCGTCAGCGTTTGTCCGCTGACCGTGTAGTTCGCCGCGGCGACCGCTTCCTCGTTGAAGATGAGCTCGGTCAGATTGCCGGAAAGTTCAAACGAGACGTCCGCGGGATTTTTGAGGGAAAAGGACTTCATTCCGACGGTGCCCTTGTCCTCGATCTGCGTTTTGACCGTAAAGGCGGTGCCGCTGGCGGCATTTGCCGCATCGACGACGCCGAACGTATATTCGGAAGCGAAGGGCAGGCTGCTCAGATAGGAGCCCTTGACCGTGAGTTCGCCGGAGGCTTTGTCGAGCGTGTAATTCTCCGCGGCGACTTCCTTTCCGCCGTAATAAACCTTGACGCCTTCCCCTACGTTGCCCAGCGTCACTTCAAGATCAGAGCCGATGGAGTAGACCATCACGTCGTCCGTGCGGGCGGACTTGAGATACAAACCGTTTACGGTCGTGCTGATCGTCGTGGTGGAAATTTTGTCCTTGATGCTCGTATCGTCTTTGTTTTCGCCGTTGGTGTTGTTCCAGATCAGGCTCAGGTACATTCCGTCGGGGAAATCAGCCTGCGTGAAAGCGGGCGTGGCGATGAGTTTGCCGTTGATCTTGTAGTAGCCTTCTTCCTCCGTCTCTCCGACGTGAATTTCCACCAGCACCTTGTTGCGGAGCGTATAGACGTCCCTGATATCGATCAGCGCGCCTCCCGTAAAGCCCATCAGACCTTGCGCGCCGGGGAAGTTGGCAGGTTCAGAGCCGTAGCCGCGGAGCAGCATGTGCATCTTGGTGGGACTCTGGTGGGAAGCGTACTGCATGTTGAAGGGCGTATCGCTGATGACGAACTGCGCCCAGCAGGTGTAATACGGGTAATCCATTTCAAACGCGATCGTGTAATCGTCTTCGGCGCCGAACGGACGGTTGTAGAAGATGCCGGTCCCCGCGAATTCGGTGGGAGATTCGACGTATTTACCCAGATCGAAGCTGCTGTATCCGTTTTCTTTCACAACGGAGCTCCCCTCGTTGAGGCGATCTTCCGGAACGGTCCATCCGTCCGCAGCCGATCTGAACCAGATATTGTAAGTGAGCTCGTCGTCGCCGACGTTGATCCGGACAAAGCGGAACTGATAGGAAGAAAGATCCGCCTGCTCCGCTTCGATCAGCGCCTTTTTCAGCGTGATCGTGTAGACATTGTTGTCAAAGCTGACCGTGTAGTTTTCCGCCGCGACGGCAGTATAAGCCGCGTTCGGATGGTCGGTGATTTCCAGCGAGACCGCCATCTCTTCGGTAATGACGTTATCCTGCTGCAGTTTGATGACGATATCCCCGGCGGCACCCGTGTCGACGACGGCGTAATTGTTCCCGACAAAGGCGGGCGCCTTGTAGGAACGGTACCGGATCATCGTATACGCCTCGCCGGCGACGACACCCGTCCCCTCATACGTGACCTTGAAGATGGTCGTCATGCCGTTGCGATAAAGACCGGCGGCATTTTCTGCGAAGAACGCAGCGGAAACCGTATACTGATATCCGACGGACGCCTCGGAGTCGTCTTTCTCCGCTGCGCCGGCGAGATATTTGGCGTCAACCGCCTTCCACGTGCCGTCCGCCGCATAATATTCTACCTTCGACGCGGCAGTTGTGTTCGGGCGGACGGAGAAAGTATATCCTCCCGCCTCTTCCATCTGCTCCTGCGTGTAAGTGGTTGCCGGAGTCGCCGACGCGCTGCCGATATAGGGGAGCTTCGCATCTCTCGTGATGCCCTCCTGCGTGATCCCGCTGAATACGACGTCCGTCGCCGCGCCGACCGCGTTATACTGAATGTTCAGATACGCGGTATTGCCGCCGAAATCCGCACGCGTCAGCGTCAGGGGAACTTCCCAAACGACTTCCTGCCCGTTGACCTTGATCCAGGAGGTGTCGTCTCCCTCTGCCGCGCCGACGGCGGACTTCGTGCCGACGTACATTTCGACCGTCGTCAGGTATTTGCTGAAATCCACATCCGAAGGCATATCCTTCACCGCGGAGATGTTAAAGGGGTTCCCCGTATTCGCGGAGTTATCCAGACCGCCGGAAATAATCCAGGCGCCGGGAGCGGTCAGATAGCCCGAAAACGGAAACAGCGAACCGTGGTTGCGCATATCCGTTCCGTTGAAATTCTCATTTTCCTTTACGTCGGTGAAATCCGTCCCCTTATACATGACCAGTTCGGAAACGAGGTTGATGCCGCCCACGTTGCCGCTTCCGTTGATATAAAAGCTGAATTGAAAGGGCTTCGTCAGATCGATCGGCGTTTGGTTGATCATCTGGTACTGCGTGCTGACCCCGAAATGATAGACGGATAAACTGCCGCCGTCCGCCGCCCAGCCCTCTGTTTTCAGCCAGCCGTTCTCATCGTAAGTGCTTTCGGCCGTGATGAGATTCACTTTCGTCTCATCCCAATCCGCGGGCGGCGCCGCGAAAGCGGCCGCAAGCCCCGCACTGCACAGGAATACGACGCTCAGACAGATAAGCGCCAGTAATCTGCTTCTTGATAGTTTTGCCTTCATGTTCTCCTCCTTCATTTCTGCTCGGCAATGCCCCGCTTCTTTCTGCCCACGGAGCACCCCTTACGCTTTTCCCCGCTCTGTTTGATTTAGTTTTACAAACACGTGTTTTTAGTGCCGATAAAACCAGAACTCGGGTTACATACGCTAATTATAACGCATATATTGTGACTTGTCAATACCATTTTTAAAAATTTATACAATAATTTTTTATTTTCATAAACACGTGTTTTTAAGGTTGACAAATTTTTGTAAACGATTATAATGAGAATCAGAAAAAACACACAGAGGTACCGCGATGAAAAGACTGCTGACGCTTCTCCTTTCCTCCGCCCTGCTGTTCGGGAGCGCCGCCTGCGCCCCGGAACAGGAGCCGGAGCCCGAAAAAATGACTCTGCGCGTGATGACGCATAACATTCTCTACGGATACGACGCATCGTCGGTCTACGGGGAACTGCGCGCGGACGAACGCATGGAAAAAGAACTCGCGTTTCTGGCGGAGCAAAACTGCGATATCGTATTTCTGAACGAAGTCGCAAGGTATCAGGACGAAGTGCTGCAGGAAAAAGCGGACAGCCTCGGATACGGCTTTGTGCGCGAATCGGACTTTGCGGACGGCGTCTACACTTATAACGGCGTGAAGGCGAATCACTACGCCAACCGCTTCTGCAACTACGTGCTCTACCGCAAGGATACGTTCACGCAGATGGATACGGATTCCTTCTCTCTTTCGGACAATCCCTCCGACCCGCACGCGCCCTTCTCGAAGATGAGCAGCGACGCCCTGTGGAAGACGGAAGGCAGGCCGCGCACCGCCGTATGGGCGCTGCTCGAGCACAGGGAAACCAAGGCGCGGATCATCGCCGCCTGCACGCATGCGCAATGGATTACAGACGACAACGGCACGAACTGGAACCTCGAGGGGCTGAAAGTTTTGTCCGCCCAGGTTGAAAAAACGCACGAATACTATCCTGACGCGTTGGTCATCTTCGGCGGCGACCTCAACGGAGAAGACGTTTCCGTCTTTGACAGCGCCCGTTACGCAGGCGTGAATGCGGAGGCAGCCTATAAGACCTTCGGCCAGACGGCGCTCGACCATATCTTTTATTCCGCTCAGGGTACTCTTCTTTCCGCAAATACCGCGGGAGACCTGACGCTGAGCGATCACCTCGCCCTGCAGGCGGCGATCGAATTTTCAGTATAATAAAGCAGGAGAACGCGCGCCGTTTCCCCGCAGTTTCCGGATTCCCCGCAGTGCCTGCGGGGAATTTCTTAACTTTTTTCCGACATAAAAAAGCGGATCGCAGGCGATCCGCTTCTGCGCGGCAGTCCAGCCGCGTCCCAAAAAATATTAAGCGCCCCGTCAGAAGACAAATAAAACCGTTCCCGCAAGCATCAGGATCAGGCTGATATAGCCTTTCAGGGTTATCTTTTCCCGGAAGAACAGCGCCGCCGCAAGCGTCGTCAGGATGACCGAGCCGCCCGTCACAAACGGATACTGCATCGAAGCGGGCAGCTTGATGGCCGCGAGCAGCTGAAGCAGAAAGCCGCCGCCCGAGACAACGGCGTAAGCCGCCGCGATCAGAAAGGCGTACAGCCCGCGTTTTCTCCCTTCCGTCCCGATCTCTGCCTCCCCCTGCGCTCCCGCCGAAGCGCCGTCCGCTTCGGCACGCTTCCTGCGGTGCGCGGCAAACAGCGCATACGCGCCGAACGCAATGCCCGAAAGTACGAACTGAAAGAGATAGTTCCAGATCAGAAAATCGTAGGTAGGCAGCGCGGAAGCGCTGATCTGATGCGCCTTCGACACGATGCCGATCCCCCCGTTCAACAGAAACGCCGCCGCGCACAGGAGATAAAATATCTTTTTGGGCTTTGCCCCGCTCCCTCCGCCCTTTCCGAACGCCGAAAGCGCGAGCGCCGCGGCCAGCGCCGCCAGCCCCGCAATACAGAACGGAGACAACGCCTCTTTCAGGAAGAGAACCCCGTACAGGTAGGGCAGCAGCATGCCGCCGAGCATCATGTACATCGTATAGACGGAGACCTGCCCCACCCGCACGATCACGATGCCGAGGATGGCGGACAAGACGGAAATAACGGCGCCGCATGCCGCCATCCCGACGCCGAATCCCGTAGCCTGCAGGGAAAAGGCGTTCAGGCACAAAAACATTGCCGCCGACACTGCCGAAACCGCGATCGGAAATATCAACAAATGGTTTTTACTGCGCACGATGCGCTTTTCATACAGTTTATTCAGCGAAAACTGCCCCGCAATGGCGACGGCAGCCGCTGTCAACATCAAATATTCCATCATTTTATCTTAGAACGTTTTTACAATTCACACAGGGCGGCGCACCGCGGGAGCCGCGAAAAAACGCCGTACGTCAGACGCATGGCGCATTCGAGCTTCCGCTGATTTATTTTTCTCTGAAGCAATTTTACGCCCGGCGCTCCCCTTGCTCCCCGTCGCCCGCTTCCGCGCGGACGGGGAGGTTTAAAAGCGCGTTCAGAGAATCCAGCTCATAGGAGCAGAACAGAATTTCAAATTCCCCCCGCTCGTCGCGCACGGGCAACGAATAATACGGCTTGCAGAATACCGCGCCGTATCCGTTCATTTTCAGACGGTAGGGCCGATACGCGGGAGAGCGGACGCCCTCCTCCTTGTTCCAGGGCATAAAGTTGACGCTCTTGTCGACGCGGCGGATCTCTGACAGGGCGGAAAGCGGCACGGAAAGCTCGCTGTACAGGTCGGAAAAGCAGAGGCAGCCGTCCTTGCAGTATACGTACTGCTCGAGGTTGATGTAATTGCTCATCCGCAGGCTGTACGGCCGCTCCTTGCCGTTTTTCTTCCGGATGAGAACCGCGGAAAGCACGTCCATCCTCTTCGCCCCGGCGGGGATGTCCAGCGCATGTTCCGACCGGCGCACGGTCTCGTTCGTCGCCTGTTCCAGGCGGCGGAGCTCCTCGCTGTCTGCGGCGCGTTTCTTTCTGATCCGCTCCAGGAGAGAGAGAACGCCCCAAAGGACAAGACAGCCGATCCCGCCGTAAAATACGGCGGGGTAAGTTCCATAGACTTCCGCAAACGACGCCTCTTTCAGGCGGCCGGCCATGAATAAAAAACAAAAGAGAAACGCGAGCAGGGCGAGGTATTCCAATGCCGTATACCAGACCGGAACGCCCCTTTTTTTCTCGAACGAATCGATTTCCGCGCGGCGCTGAGCGATCTCCTGCTCCTGCGCCGCATCGATCCGATTGGTGATGAACGGCTCGCCGTAAAACTCCTCCGTTCCCGTCCTCTTATCCAGGACGGAGGCAAACAGATTTTTCATACTGACTCCCTTAAACGGTATATTTTCCGTCGACGGTGCGGATCACGAAACAGCCGTTTACCGCCGCCGCGACGGCGCGTTCGATCCGGTCGGATACCTGCTTGGTCTTTCTGGGAAGGCCGAAGAGCGCGATCACCTCTTTGACGAGCTCCTCCAGCTCCAGCGGCAGATTGCTCTCCGCGGCGCAGCGCACCGCCGAGACGATTTCTCCCAGGGAAACCTTCATGAAGTCGCGCTTGACCTTTCCGTCCAGCGGGCGGAAAAAGTCCGGCTCCTTCATGCGGTAATAGACGATGCCGTCCTCCGCCGCTCTGAGCTCGGTCAGCCCGTCCAGAACGGACTGCAGCGTCGCCATCGCGCGCTTCGAGGTCTTCGGGACGTTGTACACGAACGCCAGGCGTTCGAGGAGATACTGCTCCTCCACGGGCTGTTCCGTCTCGATGATGGTCTCCGCCTTTTTGCGGATCGCGGCGGCATTGCTCTCCGCGAGCACGAAGTCCGGCCCCGCTTTTGCGGCGGGTTTGATATTCGCCGCGCGGTAGGGGCGGCGGTATTTTGCGAGCGCCTCGCGCACCGCCTTTTTCCCCGGCGTGCGAACCGCCGCCAGCTTGGCGACCAGTTCTTTCAGCTTCTGTATTTCCCGCTTGGGATTGTTGAGGTAGTTGACCGTCCAGAGATAGCAGACATTCCAGCCGAGCGTTTTCAGGATACGCGTCTGAAGCGCCACGCGGTCGCGCACGCTGCGGATCCGCCGCTCGTTTTCGCCGTCGCAGATGACCGCCAGGATATAGCGGTTCTTATCCCGCGGGTCGACGATCGCGACGTCGATCCGGAAATCGGAAACGCCCAGATCGTATACGCAGCGAATGCCGCGCTCGGTGAGCTCTTTCGCCACCTCCCAGCCGATGCCCTGCCTGCGCGAAAGCACGTCTTTCCGATCGAACACCAGCATGTCGCTCCCCTTCTCGGCGTATTCCAAAAACGCTTTCAGGCAGCGCACGCCGCGGGAATCCGTGCGGTTGAGGTCGATCATATTGCCGCGCAGCGAACTGAATACGCGCATTTCCGTGCGGGCGCGCGTGACCGCCACATTCAGGCGGCGGTAGCCGTTCGCCTGGTTCAAGGGACCGAAATTCAGAGACAGCTTGCCCTCCCTGTCCGGCCCGTACCCTACGCTGAAGAGGATCACGTCCCGCTCGTCTCCCTGTACGTTTTCGAGGTTTTTGACGAACAGCGGTTCACCGCACTCGTACGCGGCGCCTTCCAGCTTGTTTCTGCGGAGCTCTTCGTTCAGGCGGTCGTAAATGTAATTCTGCTGCGCGGTGCTGAACGTGACGATTCCCATGCTCTTGCCCGCGTGCACGGGGCTGGACAGGCGGCCGATTACCTCTGCGATGAGTTCTTCCGCCTCCTTCTGGTTCACCTTGGTGCCGCCGCGGTCGTAATAGCCGTCCACATAGCGGAGCGTCACCTTGGAATCCAGCTCGGAGGGCGACGGGAACGTAAACAGCGCGTTGTCGTAGAACATGGCGTTGCTGAACGCGATCAGCGATTCATGATGCGAGCGGTAATGCCACAGCAGATGCCGCTCGGGCATGCCGATGGCGAGGCAGTCGTCCAGAACGCTGTCCAGATCCTCCACGTCGAGGTTTTCTTCATCCTTGAACTCCACGCCGAAAAATGTCGTCGGGGGCAGCTGTTTGGGGTCGCCCACGACGATGACGCGGTCCGCGCGGGCAATCGCCCCGACGGCTTTGCAGGTGGGGATCTGCGAAGCCTCGTCGAATACGACGAGGTCGAACCTGTGCTTGTCCAAGTCCAGATACTGCGTCACCGAGGCCGGCGACATCAGCATGCACGGACAGGCCCGCGCCAGAATGTGCGGGATCTGATCGAAGAGATTTCTGAGGCTCACGCCCTTCACCGCGTTTTTCTCCGCGCGGTACAGGACGACCTTTTCGAGGTTGTGCTCGCCCTCTTCTTCCGCGCCGGGGAGATTTTCGATCAGGCGGCGCACGATTTCCGCGCGGGACAGGCGCTCGTATTCCTCGGTCAGGGCGCGGAACCGCTCGGTCGCCTCTTCCAGCTCGAGGCCGGAAAAACGGCAGAGGCGGTCGCTCAGCGAGATTTCGTTCTTGGCAAAGTTATAGTAGACGCACTTTTTGAAGCAGGATAAGATGTCTTCCGCGGTGATCTCCCCCTCTCTCAAGGGCTCCAGGACGAAATCAAAGCCGTTTTCCCGGCATTCCTCCACGATCTCCTGGTATTTGCTCCAGCTGCCGACGTAATCCATGTTCCTGCCAAGGTTAGACAGGCTCTCCATCCGCTTGACGATATCCTCGCTCTCGTCTTCCTCCTCCGCAATGGCGAAGACGGAACGGAATTCTTCCTCCGCCTGCGCGGCGCTTTCGTACGCCTTGCGGTAGAACACGACGGGAAGGTATGGCGCATTTTCCAGGATAAACCGGCAGCTTTCCCGATACACCCCGTAATCGGGATCCACATAGAGAACGGCCGCGCACGCGCGGAGCCTGCGGACGGCGTCCGCCGCTTCCGTCACTTTGCGCTCTTCCGCGGGCACGCCCACCAGGAGGGCAGCCTCCGCCAGCCGCTTGTCAAACGCCTCCGCCGTCTCCGCCAGCCGGCGAAGCGCGGCAAAATAAGCCTCCCGGTCGGCCTTTTCCAGCTCAAAGCGGGTCTGCGCGGCGATGCGCCTGGAGATGCGGGCACGCGCGCGCTCGCTGTCTCTCGCGGCGAGAATCTCAGGGTAATTTTCCCGCGCGGGAAGCGCGCGGTAACGGCGTGTAAAATCCTCTTCCAGCCTCTTTTTGCTTTCCAACAGGCGGAAATACCCCTCGATCACGCCGTAAGCGGAATCCCCGGCGTTCGACAGATACGTCCCGACGGCGGGAATTTCCAGAAGCATACAGGCCTCGTACAAACTCTTTAATTTGCGCGCGGTCAGCGAAACCGTGCGCATATTGAAGACGGAGACGAGATCCTTCGCGTATTCGCGCAGGCGGCGGAGTTCCCGCTGCAAAACGCCGAGCGCGTTTTCCCCGCGGATCCGCCATTTTTCCCCGTACGGAATGCGACCGACGCGGCGGAAAGGAGATTTTTCGATGTTGCCGCATTCCTTCGCGCGCACGGTAAGCTCCGTCAGCAGCGCGAGATAGCGGTTAAAGGATTCCTCCGTCAGCTTTTCATAGAAAATAGGATCGATGCGGAGACAGTCCGGGGCGTCTTTATTTTCCAGATACCCCAAAATCCCCTCGTAGACGGAAAATCCGAGGCGCTGTTTTTTGTGGAGCGCATCCAGCTCGCCCCCCAGTTTTTCCATCAGGAGGGAGAGTTCTTCGGGCGGCTCTTCGCCGCGCTTTCCCTCCGCGCTGCCCGCCATGCGGAAGGTATCGGCGACCTTGCTGACGACCTCCGTCTTCTGCGCCTTGTCCGAATACAGCTCCAGGCAGAACGCGCCCGCGCCGATATCTTTAAGGCGCTTGTTCACCACTTCCAGCGCCGCCGCCTTTTCCGCGACGAAGAGGACGCGCTGCCCGCGCACGATGTTGTTCACGATGATGTTGGTGATGGTCTGCGATTTTCCCGTACCCGGAGGCCCGTGCAGGACAAAGCTCTTCGTCAGAGAGTCCTTGATGGCGGAAAACTGCGACGAATCCGCGCTGATGGGTAAAAGAATGCGGTCCTCGCCCTCGTACGCTTCGTCCGAAGAATATTCCGCCATGCGTTCGGCGGTAAACTCGGAGCGGTTGGCGACGAGCGAACGGATCAGCAGGCTCTCCTTTAACTTTTCCGGACGGGTGCGGACTTCCTTCCACATCAGGTAATTGGAGAACGAGAGGCTGCAGAGATAGACGCTGTCGTAAACGTCCCACCGTTTCTGAGACACCGTCTCCTTTTTCAGCCGGTCGATGACGGCGGCGAGATTTTCAAAGGAACCGAGCGCGAGATCTCCCAGCCCGCGCACGTCGATGTTATATTGTATGTACAGATATTCCAAGAGCGCGTTATTGACCTGCACGTCGTCCGTGTCCAGGGTCAGAAAATAGCGCGGCTTCGCCATGCCGCGGCGGCGCATCGCCACCGGGAACAACAGGAGCGGCGCGTACTTTGCCTCCGCATCCCCGGGCACAAAGTATTTCAGGAACCCCGCGGCGAGATAAAGCGTATTCGTCCCCGTCTCCTCCTGGCGGAGCTTATCGCGCCGATAGAGCGCGAGGAGATTCTTGTCGTATTCCTTCCCCTCGCAGAGCGTCATCAGGTGTTTCGCCTGATATTCATACCTGAGATATTCGGCGAGCGGCCTCAGCTGACTGGCTTTCGCGAAGGGCGCGGAAAGCTCTTCCGCACCGCGTTCCGTCACCGGCAGAGAGGCAATTTCAAACTCGCCCCCGTCGAACGAGTGGCCGATAAAGTCGGATAAGTTTGCCGTCGCGATTTTGACGGTGTAGGCGTTCACGCGGAAATTAAGGAGCGGGTTTTTCATATCCAGCTCCAAAAGCCGGCGCTCCCACTGCTTTTCCCGCGTGAGGTTTTTATCGCCCGAAAAATCCCCCGTCAGCTCCTGGATTTTCTGGGGCGCGGCGGAATTGTCGAAATCCGAAGACTCGACGACATTGTATCCCTTTCCCGTCTTGACGCGTTCGGGACAGGGGCGCATGCGCATGATGCGCGCGCGCTTCAAGTCGATTGCAAAGTCAAGCGGCGCTTTTTTGAGTTCGGATATCGTGCGGTTTTCGTTCCCCTCGAACGACATCCCCGCGAATATCCCGCCGACGGAGACCATGGAGATCTCGCGTACACCCTTTTCCATGCGCTTTTCCAGCGCCGCGGCGTCGTCGATCAACACGTTCGGAAAACACTCGTCCGTCAAAAATGCGCCGATATACCAATCCTCGCCCCGCTTGCCGAACACCGCGTTGATCCCAGCCGCTTCCAGAACGGCGGCAAACAGCAGCGTCAGTTCGACGAAGGATGCGTTTTTCCCCACTAGCAGCGTTTTATGGGAGGCGATATAGGCGCTCTCCGCATTTTCCGCCGTACGAATGAAGCCCTTTTCCGTCAACACGGCGTAAGCGGCTGCAAAAAAATAACGCACGTCGTTTTTCCCCGATTTCGGGTATCCGCCGAACGGGGGCAGTTTCCACTCCGCCATGCGGCGGTCCGCCTCGTTTCTGATCAGGTTGACTTCCGCGGTCCGCCGTACGAAATACGCCAGATTGACCGGCCGCGCGCGATAGTCGCATTCGTCAAACCCAAGGACGGCGACCGGGAACGTCGCCTCGTTCAGAAGCGATTTGCCGCTTCTGATCTCCACGAAGATTTCCCCCTCCGCCCGCTGATCCTGTCCGACCAGAAAAAGCGGAGACAGCCGGATCCCGGCTTCAAAGTTCAGCGTGGAACGCCGCGGCAGCAGCGGTTGATCGAACGTGACCGGCAGAATAAACTCCGGCCGCGAAGTGACCGTCACCGTCACGTCCTTGATATCCTCATCGGTATTGTTCTTCACATACAGCCGATGAAAGGGCGATTCTCCCCCCGGAATCATCGCATAGCTGACAGTATCGCAGCACTCTGCCGCGATCAGGATCCGTTTTGTTTCATTACCATTATCCTTGCCCATGCTTTTATTATAACAGAATAAAGCCGAACTTGCAAGGGTGAAAGGAATACTATTTTGAAATATCGCGAAAAAAAGTTTTAACGATTGACAAGCAAACGAAAATTGTTTATAATGAATAAGGCTTCAAAAAGGCTTGCGCTGCCGCTCATTTCTGTCATGCAAGGATGCAAACGGAACGGGTATTCTTTTGTCTTCCAATTTTTTTGCCGTAAAAAGCCCCGTTCATCCAAAAGATAAGGCAGAAGTCCGGCGGCGAAAACAGCAGAATGTTTCATATACCGATATGCTTCCGTAGTTAAATGGATATAACAAACCCCTCCTAAGGTTGTGCTCTATCCAAGCAATTCGGAATAAATCGGCTATAAAGAGGTATGTTTCGGCGGTTTTTTATAGACAAACCGATTGACCGCCGACAAAATTACATCTTTTTTACACCCGCAAGGATATTTCTCGATTTTGGACAGTCGAGAAGTATCTGAAAAATTGAATATGTTTCCGTAGTTAAATGGATATAACCCAGACCTCCTAAGTCTGCATTTCGGGTTCGACTCCCGGCGGGAACACCAAAGAACGGCTTAATTTCTTCTGAAATTAAGCCGTTCCGCTTTACATTTCAAAGTTCTTTTTCCTCGTTTTTTTCATTTCCAAGAAATCGAGATATTCGGAGTATTCTTCAAGAGTTTCAAAACCAAGCCGCAGCATTTCGGCCTTAACGTGCCTGAATTCTGCCATATCGTCTTGTCCGTCGGCATCGGGTATAGTTTCCTTTTCACACGTTCTTTCGGCCTCTGCGGGCTTTTCATCGCCTGAAAAGATACTGCCGAGTTTATCTGCCGCCATTCTGTCTGTGCTGCGCAGTGCGTAAGCATAAATGTCGCTCGTCGTACTTGCGCGGGCGTGCCCCGCTCTCGCCGCAACGGTTACAACGGGAACGCCTGCGGCGATCTGCAAAGTAATATTCGTGTGGCGCAGGCTGTGCAGAGAATAATGGTCGATATTCGCCTCGCGCAGCATTTTATTCAGCCACCCCGTGAATGTACTCGGATAAAGCCGTTTGCCGTTTTCCTGCGTAAACACATAGTCGTTTTCTTCCATCATTATGAACGAGAATTTCGCTTTCCGTTACATAGTAGGTATGGAAATCTTCGACTTCAAAGTTATACTTCGTTTCCGGTTTCTCTAGCCGTTCAATTCGGATTCCTTCTGTCCCGACCTCTTTCCCGTCCGATAAAACCAGCTTATCTTCCCTCGTTAACTCCTTTGCCTTGACATATCCTTTTCCTTTTACGTAAAACGGGTGATTTCCCGTACACCTGATTTCTTCTCCGTTGACTTCAATATGATACCACTCGTTCGTTTCCCCGCGGAACAGCCTTACGACTCTCTTGTATTCCTGCCTCCCGGTCTTTTCGTCGTATGCTAAGACCTTTCTGTAATTTTTATTTTATCATAAAACTTTATTTTTTGTAAACATTTTTTTAGACTTAATATTTTGAAAATAGATTGGATAAAAAACCTGTCCGCCAATAAATCGGCGGACAGGTTTCTACTACCATATATACATATCTATATCAATATTTTTAAATTTTTTTCCCAAACCTCCTAAGAACTCAATTAAATTTCTATCAAATATTAACGCAGGTTTATCTTTTCTTTTAAATTCAGGAACTATTTCCAATACGAACTCTCCTTCTAAGTGTTTTAATTGATTTATAAAAGTTTCTTCTCTTTTACAGTTTTCCAAAAATTCTTGCTCCAATTCTTCATAATCTATATATGTCTTACTTACTTTCAATACTTTAACTACAGTAATATAAATGTCCCCCGTTTTAGCTACATGAAAATTTTCTTGTCCCTTATATTTTAATATTTGATCATCATCAGCCCAAAACGTTAAAATTATTCTTATTGCATTTTCCATTTACCATCCTCCAAACAATAGATTATTCAGTGTATCATTTGTTTGTATCCACTTAGTATTTCCTTTTGTTTTAGTTCCCAGCCATAAAATGTCATCTGTTGTATCAACATAAATATCATATCGTGAAATTAACGCCTTTTTTCCTAAATATTCTTCTTTAAATGAATGAATATCAACTCCATTTCTTTTCAAATAACTATCATTAACTTTTTTAGGACTAGTCGGCGCACACTTATGAAGTCCTCTTTTCCTGCCGGATTCCGTTCCCGTCGTAGCGGTACTCGTTCCCTCCGTATGCCTCCAAGAACCTTCCTCAATTCCATTTTAACACATTCCCCCGGTATTTGCAAGATTTATTCTTAAATTAAAAGAAAGGCTATTCTTTCGAATAGCCTTTCTTGTTAACTATCAAAAATGAATCCATTTCAGTTTCCTATTTGCTGACTCATTTTGAATTATTTACGTGAATTGTTCTACTATGCGCCTCTCTTTTGTGTCTGCATCCTCAAAATAATATTGCGTAAACATTGTTGTTTTTTCTATCTGTTTTTGATAGAGAAATTGCATTGGTTTGCCATTTAATATCGGCCATTCTGCTTCCTGAATCCATCTGGGATAATGATTTTTCTCTACGTGAAACATTTTTTTTAATTCCGTAGAAAATAATTTAATTCTTTTGGTTTTACTCGCATTCTCTGGTAAATTATTATATAATTCTTCTAAAATTCCAGCTTGTTCCACTTCATTCCCACCGATATAATTCGGACAGGCATCCAATAGAAAAATAAATTTATTTTTGATTGACTGATCTACTTGGATATTCTCATTCGGAAATGCTCCTAATACTAATCTGGAAACCTCACTGTGAATATTATATATTCTTCCTAAGGGCGTAGCTCCTTTACCATATCTTAGAAAGTGAATCATTTTTCTTATATCATAAAGACCAACTTCCTGACTAATACTTCCGTCTGGATTTTTTTTCACGTCGTAATATCCTATTTTTCCTTTGGGCACAATACTCTGTATCCACTCATATAAAGCATTGTTTCTATCTAATTCCTCCAAAAACAGCTCTATCTTAACCCTGCCTTCAACAAAATCTATCACAAATTTTTTTTCTTCTATCATATTTCTCCTCTATCTTATTTTATATAACCATGGATGTAAACTCTTATAATTTAAGTAATGATCTGTTCTTGTTATTTCTACAAAATAATATATGTTTTCGCCCTGTCTTCCATATACATGATGTAGATGTACAGAATAATTATCTATACCAATTGGGGCTTTTCCCTTTAACATTCGTGCAACGTTTTCTTGCGTTACCTTATATGTACCCGATTCAGAAAAATCGCCAGTCATTTTTGATTCATAAAGTTTACCTTGTTCTTTCCAATACTTTTCTCTTGTTTTTCTCCAATTATAATTTTCTTTACACTTATTATGAACGAGAATTTCGCATTCGGTTACGTAGTAGGTATGGAAATCTTCGACTTCAAAGTTATACTTCGTTTCCGGTTTTTCTAGCCGTTCAATTCGGATTCCTTCTGTCCCGACCTCTTTCCCGTCCGATAAAACCAGCTTATCTTCCCTCGTTAACTCCTTTGCCTTGACATATCCTTTTCCTTTTACGTAAAACGGGTGATTTCCCGTACACCTGATTTCTTCTCCGTTGACTTCAATATGATACCACTCGTTCGTTTCCCCGCGGAACAGCCTTACGACTCTCTTGTATTCCTGCCTCCCGGTCTTTTCGTCGTATGCTAAGACTTTTTCTCCGACTTCGATTTCCTCTATCTTTTTATAGCCATTCTCCGTCCTGACTTTTGTCCCTGCGACAAAACAGTCTCCTTGAATCTGGCTTCCTTCCTGCGTCGGCGGGCTCTGTTTCACTTCCAGCGGCAGGCTCTTTACTGCCGTCACCACTCCACGAACCGCTTTTACCACCTGCGCCGAAGATACCGCTACCCCTACCACTGCTATTACTACAAACAGCAGGTTCAGCCAGCTCGGCTCTTTGCTGAACGACTTTATCGCTCCTACCAGTCCGTATACGGCCAGTCCCAGCATCCCCAACGATACCACCAGCTTTATCACTGACCAGATCACGCTGATTACCGCCGTTACGCTCTGACCGCTCGCATCCCGGTAATTCACCGGATTATTCAAGCTGTAACTGTACAGGTTCTGTCCGCCCGGCGTCGTCAGATATTCCGTCGCTACAATTCCCACATTGTCCGCGTTTACAAATCGCCTTGCTGCCGGATCGTAGTATCTCGTCTCTACATAATACAGCCCTGTCTCACCGTCGTAATAGTACCCCTTATACCGGAACGGATTCACTCTCCCGATATGTTCGTCAAACCGATATATCATCCCCGGCGTTTCCACGTCGTAAGTGATTTCCGCTCCGCTCCTGTCGTAGATCCTGTGGTTCCCCCACGCGTCGTATTCATACCGCGCCGCAGTCTTCCCGTCTTCGTCGCAGATCCGCGCTATATCTCCCACCGCGTTGTACTGGTAATAATACTTTTCCGTATTGTTCTTTACCAGCCCTACTACTCTGTCGCCCAGGTATTCATACCGATACGTCGTTACCGTTCCGTTCTCGCTTACTTCCTCCCCGAGGATCTTCCCCCCTGACGTGTAGTACTTATGGATCGCTCCTCCCGCAGTCCTCTTTTCCTGCCTGATTCCATTCCCGTCGTAGCGATACTCGTTCCCTCCGTATGCCTTCAGGATCCTTCCTCGTTTCCATTTTAACACATTCCCCCGGTATTTGCAAGGATTTCCTACTCCGTCATATTCTCCTGCCGTATAAATTGTGCTGATTCCTCCCCCGTTTACGCTTTCTTTGGTGATACTGAGGAGCTGATTGGTCGGCAAGCCGTCCTTCGTTTGATAGGTATAGGTCTCCTTTGTCTCCCACGCGGAATTTCCGTGTTTCTTGGAATAGACGCTGACGATGTTTCCGGCACTGTCATATTCAAAATGATAATCCAGCCCCATAAACTCATTCTGTTCGTTGCTGAGGCGGTTGATCATATCGTACCCGTACTTGACAGAACGATTTCCGATCTGCACCTGAGAGATTCCGCCGGTCGCATTATAATCGACGAATTCGGTGTAAGTCTCGTTTCTGCATTTGTGCTGCAATGTCGACAGGTAATTGGTACTGCCCGAATTGCACAGGTTGTTGCAGACATCCATCGCCTTACGCGCTGCGTAGCCGTAGGATTCTTCCAGCAGCTCTGTTCCGGAGGGCGAAAGGACTTTCCTGCTCTTGACTCTTCCGAGTTCGTCGTAGCCGAATTTCAACGTATTGATCAGCTCCGTGCCGGCGTTTCTGTACACCGCAACCGTTTCCAGCCGATCGTCCGGGACGGTTGCGCCCGCGTCGTTCTGATTGTAATCGTATATATAACACTGATCGACATAACCGTTGTCAAAGCGGTAATCTTCCGAGCTGACGCGCCCGCCTTTGTCGCGGCAGACGCTGTCGCTTCCCGCGCGGTATCCCCTGCGGGCGACAGACCGCAGTTCTCCGTTTTCATCATAACAGTAGTCGCTGTACAGCCATTGGGAGGAATCGTCAGGCGTACTCGCATCGATTGCGGGCATTTTGTCGATCGTATAGCTGATTTCGCTCAGAACTTCGCCGTTTTCATCCGTTCTGTAAACGACCCTGAAACTTTCTGTTTCCGCACCATACTGCGGTTCTCCGTTCAGAACGCCCGTCTGCTCCCGGATCTTTCTGCAAATCAGATCACCTTTGCAGTTTTTGATTTCCTTGATTTTACAGCCGTTTGCCAGCGTAATTTCTTCATAGTTAAACGTATTTTCATCGTCCGAGCTGTAAGTGCTGTCTGCAAAGCATTCTGCAGACACTACTTCGACGCCGTTGATCCGCGTCTTGATCAGATTGCCGAAGCCGTCGTATTCATAGCCGTATGTAATTCCTCCCGTACCGGACTTGATTTCCGTCAGGTATCCCTTTTGATAGGAATACGCGATGCCGATCTGATCGGCATGCGCCGCTCCGTTCACCGGGCTTACATAGAGAAGCATCGTGCTGATACCCAGCAAATACGAATTTGTCTCGTCATAATGGTAGGATATGGTCTGACCGTTGGGCAGCTGGACGGATTCCAACCGGTCTTTTACAAGAGAATACTGGTTCTCCGTATACAGCTCTTTCTGATTGAGGTATTGCCGCTCGTCATAGATTCGGCTCAGGTAGTGATTCCGCTCATAGGAATAATCGTTGAAAATCTTGTTCGCTTCCAGGCTACCGTAACGCTTCGTCTCAGAGGAGACGTTTTTATAGTTGGAAGACGTATACGCGTATTCCTTTACGACGCCCCTGAAATCAGTTTCCCGTTTCAGTCGGTTCTGTTCATCGTACTCGAATGTGCTGAAAAAAGAATTGCCGTCCGGATCTACCGCTTCGATGCGCTCCAGCTGGTCGTCCTTGCGTTTCAGAAGACGAACGGTGCCCGACTTGTTGATAATCTCCGTCATCCCTGAAGCGGCGTACTCCAATTCAAACAGATTGTATTGATATTCTACGCCGTTCTGCCTGAAAACCAGGAAGGTTTTTTTATCGTCTACGTTGGTATCGATCACCCCGTTTTCATCCAGAATCACGCCGGGATTATTCTGCATTGCGACGATATTGAGATAGGTCATCTGCACTTTCTTGACATCTACCGTCTCATCAGCCTTGATGTTGAAAAAATGGTCGGTATCCCTGTACTTAATCTTTTCCAATTCGGCAATATCGAAGATTCTATTGTCTTTATCCGTATAAAATCGCGGCGTTCCCCTCGTGCAGACGGCATTCCCCTTGCAAAGCTGCAATTTATCGAAATATGCCGTGCCGTTGTTATAGCTGTAATCAATAAAGAAAGTAATATGATCTAGAGAGGAATTTTGATTCAGCACGACGGCTTTTGCTGCAAATTGCCAGTTTGTCTTTGTATAATCAAAATCCAAAGATTCGATACTGACAGAGTTATCTTCATAATAGAGCGCCAAATAAATTCTAAACTTCGTCGTATTGGTCAAGGGAAGCGAATCTGCTTTTGCAAAACCGCTGAAAATGATTCCCTCTCCCCGACTTAAATCCAGTTCTGAAGCTCTGATAATTTGCCTGATCAAACGCGATTCCGTCACCGACCCAACGATTGAAAGGGCATAATCGCCGTCCACGCCGACTCCGTATTTTTTGCAGAACCTATCTTCGTCAATTCTCAGCCAGGCACTTTCATCCGAACCCTCGAAACTTCCGTCTTTCAATAAATTCTGCGATGTGGAAGAAGGCCTTACTTCATATGTATCGAACACGTCAAATCCCTTGTAATAGAAAATATCTGTTACTGATTTTTTAACTTGTTCTGCGTTTAATTCGTCTTTTGTCTCATAAACGCACTCGCAGAATCCCCCCTGATTGAACTGATAGTTCTGCGCATACCCGTTTTCCGCGATGACAGAAGTCAGGTTATTCTGATACCGGATTAAGAGTTTTTTCCCTGGTTTCTCGTATACGATGATATCGTATGCCGAAAATTTTTCAACTCCCGGCTCGCTTCCGGCTGTGTAAGGGACTACGCCGTTTGACGAGATCGAGCGAAAACATGCAAAATCCTTGAGCTGCGAAACTTTCCCGTCAGAATACGACACATTGAGGCGATATCCAGAACGGTCTCTGACCGAATTCAAGTCGAAAATGCTGTCGGGTCCGCCGTAGTAAAATTCTGTGGCGCCGGAATCGGGATAACAGATCTTCGTAAGGCATCCGTTCCCGTTATACTGATAGGTTAAAACCTTTCCATCCGAAAATGTAAGGCGGCTCAAGCGGCAGTAAGCGTCGTACTCAAAAACAGCGCTGTGTCCGAGAGAGTCGTAAACGCGGCTTATATTTCCGTAACACGCTTCCTTTACCAGTGTAACGGAGTCTCCGTTTTTATCGGTTATTTTATAGAGTTCATTGTTGTCGAAATATAAAATCGTACCGTTGTCATCCGCGATCCGGATTTCTCCGGCAACTTCGTAACACCTTAATTTTTTCCCCTGCTCATCCAGGAATTCCTCTGTCTCCTTGATTTCAGTGATCGTATCGCCGTCATATACCGGTTTTCTCGTTATATTTCTGGCAAATGAAATTTCATCCCCGTTTTGGTCGATATACAAGTATCTCAGAGAGTTATCGTATGCCGAAGATTGATCCGCCACCTTAAAGACGAATTGTTGGATATTGAGCTTCCATCCCTTTCCCATTCCCAAAGGCACGGTACGGCTTCCGCCCTTGCTTACTGTGTAGTATTCGTTCGATTTTTCCAGGCTGTTATAGACGTGAGATATCTCTAAGGAAAGCCTATTTCCGCCTGCAAAATCGTTGTCTTTATGAATAAATTTATTGTACCCTGTAAACAGGTCCACCATGTGTGTCCCCGCGCGTTTTACGTCGTTGGTCTGAAATTCTTCGCTTTTCAGCGTCCTGTTTAAGGTATAGTCGATTTCTATAACCGCCCTGTTAGGACTAGCATCTTCCTCAAAAAGTTGCAATACTTCTCCGTTGTTTGAGTCTTCATTGCCCATTACGCAAACATAATGCGGAGAGGAAGCGTTTCCGTTTTTAAATGCTTTAGTTAAATCAAACTCGATACTTGAACGAGTCTCTAATTGTTTATCTCCGCGAATACATTGAATAACCTCTCCAAGCTCTGTATAAAAGGAAGGATTTTTCATATCGACTTCGCCGCAACTCCTTAGAAAAATCTGATATTCTTCTATTGGATACAAATATTGCCTGTTAACAAACATTTTTAATCCGACATGGTTGATTCGGCAATCACCGATGCTTTTCGGTAACATAATTTTAAAATATGTTCTTGCATATGTATCGCCTCCTATCGGAATCAAATACGGACCGACATCGCCTCCCCCAATATAGTACACACGCTGAAGAATTCCGTAATCACCGCTGAATGCGGATTTTGCAACAAATATCGGTTCAAATTCATTGACCTCGATCGCGGGGTCGATCGTCACGGGAAAGACGCGCCCTTCGGCGTTGATCCAGGTTTCGTCCGCAACGATGCTGAAGAGATATTTTCCGTTCCGCTGGCGGCTCAGCTCATAAGTGACGTCATACCCTTCGTTTCCCGCCCCGTCGATCATATACGGCGCGGGGATATCAAAAATCACTTCTTTTTGAGCGGCTCCCGTCGTTTCGTCCACCCGCTCGACAAACGCGAGCAGTTTGCGCCCGTCTTCGGAGAGCTCCAGATTCAGATTTTTCGTCTTCAACAGGAAATCGAAGATATAAGCCTCCTTTTTTTCTCTGACGATGATATTCTCCTTGACGCCTGTCGGCGTGACGACGTACTGCAGATCGCATCCGGGAACGAAATCGTCGTAACGGACCTCTCCGTTCAGGCGGTCCAACTCTGCCCCGGTACCGGAGCCAGCTTCGTTTGCCTTTGAAACGCGCGCCGACGCACTCGCAAGCGCGGTCTCTCCCGTCGCCCGGTCTTTTTTGCCGAGCAGCTTCCAGATCAGCCGATAGCCGTCCTTTTCAATCGTCATCAGATTCCGGCCGTCGGTATTTTCCGCCAGCTTTACCCTGAAACTTCCCCGTTTGTTGACATAACCGCGGAAATCATCTTCATCCGTTTCGTCGCAGCCACTTTCCGTCAGCGTATTGTCGATGCCGACGTACTTGCCTTCGTTCTCGTCGTAATAATGCACGGGACTGCCGTAATAGACCGCGCGGAAGGATCCGTCGCTCATGTGAAAATGCTTTGCGTCAACCTCGCGCTTCGAGATATCTTCAAAGAGGACGTGCGCGGCCTGTTCCTCCTTCCGGTCCGCAGCAGGGGGTTCGTCAAGGCGTACCTCCGCTTTTTCCTGCAGCTCGGCTGTCTGTTCTTCCCCGTTCAGAAATTTGATATTACCCATCGATTCTTCTCCTTTTTCCCGCGGGGGTTGAATTTTGCTGAACGCACGCCCCGCTTTTCCTCATTTTATACGATGGGAAAGACAATTTCAGCCCGACTATTTGCGCAATAAAAAAACACCCGTTCAGGGTGTTTTCCAATAAGACAGTATGAAACATTACTGACATAGGGTAGCTGCCGTACAGGAGTGCGACAAGAAAAAGGCGATACTTGGTTTTCACAACCAGGTATCGCCTTTTTCTATCCAAATCGAATGTTTGATACTATTATTGGAGGTACATATGATGCAGGAACTGAACTATATTCGTTGCGGTGATTACTACATCCCCGATATTCGCTTACCGGAAGAAAACAGCCCCATTGGTCGCTTTGGGTGTATGCACAGAGATTATCTCAAGGAGCATAACCCTATCCGGTTTGATGCTCTTTGCCTTGACGGTACGCTCTGGACGTATCTGGCTGATTTGAATGAGCAGGCACAGAGCCGTTTGGAAGTTATCATTGAGCAGATGAAAGTCGCTGAAGGCGTGACAGAGGACTTGAAAGCAACTGACCAAATGGCATGGGTCGGAGCTATGAACAGCATCCGTAATCGTGCAGAGGAAATTGTTCTGCGTGAGATGATCTACGAGGAGGATGCGGTATGAGAATCCTTGAAGAATTTTGGTATGGCAATATCGAGCCAACAGAATATGACACATCTGCTTCCAAAGAATACAAGAAGCTATTAGAACTGATTTGTCGGAATGAAGAAAAGCTCAAAGCTACCATGACGGATGAGCAGAAAGAGTTGTTTGATAAATACGCTGACTGTGTGCGAGAATATCAGACCATCACCGATTGCTTGCTGTTCCAGAGCAGTTTTAAGTTAGGCGCAAGAATGATGTTAGAAGTAATGGAAGATACCGTTTAACATTTTATAAGTAAAGTTAGGACAAATCCACTTCATACAGCTTAAAAAAGAGTATGAAGTGGATTTATTATTCACATTTTCGCTGATTCTATTGACTTTTTCGGCAAGGAATGATATTATTATATCATAATATAATGATATCATTTTGGAGTGCGGAGGTACGGTTTATTGAGCGATCGAACTAAACAAATGCAGTTCCGAATGCCAGATGAACTGCACGCAGAACTAAAAGCGGCGCTGGCATACGATAGGAGTAGCTTTGCGGATTTTTTCAATAAAGCTGCCGAAGAGTATCTATCAAATCGCAAAGCGGATAAACAGAAAAAATCCAAGAGCAAAAGTGGAGGAGCGAAAAATGGCTGAAACGAAGTTTTATGACTATGCTACTGGCAAGGAAGTAAAAAGCAATCCCGAAGAAGCTTTTCGCCAATTGTTTGAGCATATTCTTATTGATGATTTGGGTTATCCAAAATCTCACATTGATATAGAAGTTGTTCTTCAAAGAGGTGCAAATCGAAATGCCGAAGAAGTAGATATCGTTGTCTATAATAGTCCTGTACATAGACAAGAGAATGCATACATAATTATTGAAATTGAAACCCCAAAAAAGAAATATGATTTACAGGCATTCTCTTATGTAACCGCAACAACAGCACCTTATTGTGTATGGTTTGCAGGTTTTGAAAAGAACAGCGAAGGCCCTTTCTATCATTACAGAGATCTTGCTGTTGATCCTACAAAGTTCACGCTCATTCCTACACTTCCTCGTTATGGTGAAACACAAGAAACAATTGGTAATTATCGCAAACAAGATCTAAAGCCGGCCAAGGCACTGAAACTGCTTTTCAGCAGAATGTACTACAAACTCTATGGAAATGGCCCAATCAAAAGAGAAGAAAATATTGCTGTTGAAGTTATTAAAATACTCTTCTGCAAAATCATGGACGAAATTAGTCCTGATGACCTGTGTGAGTTTCGAGCAACTCCTTTGGAATTGGCATCTGAGGAAGGGAAAAAGGCCATTCGCAAACGAATTGATGGTTTGTATGCGAAGCTTTTAAGAGATCCTGATTTTGGTACTATGTTCAAAGGTGAACAATTAGAGTATGACAATGATTGGATTGCCTATATTGTTAGCGAACTTCAGGGTGTTGCTTTAATGCATGAGGATACTAATACTGATGCGTTGGGCGATGCATACGAAATACTGCTCCCTTCTGCATTAAAAGGCGAAAGTGGACAGTTCTTCACCCCAAGAGAAATTGTTCGTTTTGCGATGGATATAATAAATCCGTCCTATAAGGATAATGAAATCATTATGGATACCGCCTGTGGTTCCGGTGGCTTTTTGTCCATTGCAATCGAAAAACTTCGTAAACAGATCAAAGAGCTGTACAAGAACCGTGGCTTCAGCAACGATAAATTGAACTCCTTGTTGAAGGATTATGCAGATAAGTACATTTACGGTTGTGATATAGATCCCTTGTTGTATCGTATTTCCAAATCCTATATGGCTATTGTTGGTGATGGAAAAAGCAATATTTATAACTTTGACTCGCTTGAGCCATATGATGACTTAAACGAAAACTTCAAAAAGAGAATCAAACCAGGAAGCGTAGATATTATTACAACAAATCCTCCATTCGGCACCAAGATCGACGATACTCGTGACTATGTTCTGGAAAAATACGAGTTGGGTCATAAACTATCAAATGGTAAACCCACTAACGTACTTTTGGATGGTCAAGATCCTGACAAGTTGTTTGTCGAACGAGACATTTTTTATCTTAAAGATGCCACGGATACCGAAGACGGAGGACGAATGGTTATTGTTCTCCCAAAGCAAAACCTTTCTGGCGCTCAAGAGGAAAGTGTTGAATTTAGGAAATGGTTACTGGGGAAAGTCCAGATTACTGCCGTTATAGATTTACCTCGAGAAGCGTTTCAGCCATATACTGGAACAAAAACTTCACTTATCTTCTTAAAGAAAGTAAAAACTATTCCTGATAGTTATCCTATTTTCATGGCGGTTTCTGAAGCTGTTGGACATGATCGCCGAGGAAATCCCCTGTATAAAAAAGATGCAGCTGGCATGAATCTAAAAGATGATAATGGCGAAAACATTATCTGGAACGACCTGCCGCTCATCTATGAACAGTGGGAGAACTATCGGCTTACTGGCACAGTTAATAATAGTGATGACGATGTTTCTCATACACCGAGCTGCTTTGTAATCGATTTTAAGCAGATTACTGAAGACCCTTCCAGACGAATTGATGCGTGGTATTGGGACCCGAACAAAAACAACCTTGCCAAAGAAATCGAAGAATCCGTCGGCGGCGACATCAAAGAGATCGTACGTCTGGGCGATTTGGTAGTGGAACACGGCATTTTCTATCCTGGTCGTCATAAGCGTAACTATGTTGAAAAAAGCGACGATAGCGTTCCGTTCTATTCTGGCACTCAGATACTTCAGATCCGTCCCTTTGATTTGCAATACCAGCCGAAAGATTATAAACCTGCCGAAAAACACTTTGTGGACAAGGATTGGATTTTGATAACTCGTTCTGGTTCCACCGGCAGAGTTGTCATGGTAACAGAAAGCATGGTTGGTTCAATGGTTTCAGAACATGTCATCAGAGTTATTTGTGACGAAAACCTGATTGATCCTTACTACGTGTACGCATACCTGTCAACCTCCAATATCGGCAAGGTCCTTCTTGAAAAAGGCATTTATGCATCAGTTGTTGATCATATTACGCCTGACTTTGTTTCTACTATTCCGATTCCTCGTCTTTCACCTGAAAAGGAAAAAAAGATTGCAGATAAAGTAAGAGCTGCAGAGGCTAAACGGGATTTGGCAAACAGAGTATTTGCAGAGGAACGAGACGGGATAGAATCTTTGATGTTTGGAAATATGCACAAAGATGAATAACTTGCTTTCTTTTTCTTCTTGTTCATAAGAAATCGCAGGCGCAGTCATGGATTGCCATGACTGCACCTGTTTTATCTACATTTATCTGGAGAAGCTGACACCTACCGTGCTGAATGATATGGTGAACGCCGTATATGTTCACGCACCGGACAAGTCCAGCGGGCACCGAGTGCAGGATGTGACTATCAGCTACAACTATATCGGCATACTCCCCGCCAATTTACTCTATGACGTTATGAACGGAAAAGCGGCGTGACCTAAATCACGCCGCCTCCCGAAAACTAATATACTGTTTTATTGGACCGCTCCCCAGGGTGTTTTCCTTTTTGTATCAATGAAAAAAAGCCGCATTCTGCGGCTTTTCCCCGAAAAATGAGCCCGGCGGGCTATGCAAAGAACTTCAGATCTCCCGACGTGACGGCAGTAATGATGTCGAGAACCCAGAAGATAAGCGTCCCGACGCCTGTGATCAACTGCAGGATCCCCGCAATCCAATGCCCTCTCATGAAGCGCGTAATCGCTCCCAGAATCCAGCTCGTAAAGGGGATGATCGCCAAAATGATGGTGATGATTCTGCCCAGACCGAGATTCAGATAACCTTTCCCTTTCGCCATAACAAACCTCCGAACAAATATTTTAGCGTTTTCCGCGCGGCTGTCAGGCCGCACGCCGAAAAGGCATGCCTTTTCGTGCAAGCGCTTTGATGATTTCAGTATAGCACTTTTTTTGTTTTTTGTAAAGGAATTTCAAAAAATCAACGCTATTTCTTGCTTTTTCCGCGGCGCTGTGCTATGCTGAAAACAGGAGATTGTGATGAATAAAGGCGAAATTGCAAGACAATATTTTCTGAACGGCTACAACTGCGCGCAGGCCGTCGCGCTCGCATTCTGCGACGAACTCGCGCTGCCGCCCGAAACGGCGTTGCGGTTGGTCAGCGGCTTCGGCGGCGGCATGGGAAGGCTCAGAGAGGTCTGCGGCGCTTTTTCGGGCGCGGTCTTTGTGCTGAGCGCGCTGCGGGGATATGCCGAACCGGGCGCAAAGGAAGAGAAGGCCGCGCTTTACCGGGACGTCCAGGCGCTCGCGGCGCGCTGCGCTTCCGAAAACGGAAGCATCGTCTGCCGCGAGCTGCTCGGTTTGCGCCGGCAAAAAGATTCTCCCGCGCCCGCGCCGCGGACGGAAGAATATTATAAAAGCCGCCCCTGCCCGAAGGTCATAGAGAACACCGCGGCGATACTGGAGGCATTTTTAGAAGAAACGTCGCGCTCAGATCATTCATGAACGGAACAATATAATCATAATAATCTTATCTGCTCCTTACCCTTTTCGGGCGTTGCGGAGTTCTGACGTGTTCGGACGCGGGCGGCGTCCGATTTTTTCATGCAGAGAAAACCCTGTCTATTATAAAATATGCCGTGGCTTTTAGTTTCCCCGGTATACACCGGGTTTGATCAGGAGAATGCGCCAATCAAAACTACCGGTTGAATCGACGGGTCTCGTATGTCTTAGCGTCTTATTGCTCCACACACCTGTAAAACAGGTTCCTTATTCTATTATCGAACTGTATTATCTTTTACTATGTTGAACCAGGGGATTTTTCATGCGAAAGCGCCATGAAAAAGGGGCGTGCACGGCATCGCCGTACACGCCCCTGTTCGCAAAAGAAAACATCTGCATCAATCACGCGGCTTTCACGGTGATTTCAAACTGCATGTCCTCTGAAAGGCGAAGGATAAAACCGTCCTCCGTCTTTTCTCTCAGCCCGATGATTTCCTCACCCGCCATCATATACAATAAATCGATAATTTCCTGAACCGACATCTCTGTATCCTCCTTTTTTTCTTCTATTATAAAGAAAAAAAGGCTCTGAAAACAACTGTTTTTGGGGAAATTTTGTGATATTTTTTTTATTTTGGCAAAATATGACGGGGGGATTTTGTCGAATTATGAGTTATTTGTTTTTTCGACAAAATTCTCGCTTTTCTGCCGGGGTGCAGAGCGATCCTCTCCGCAGCGCGCCGAACCCGACCGATCTTTTGAAAAGAGAAGCGATTTTTGGGTTTCGGCGCAGAATCGCCGGCGCAACGCCCCTTAAAAGCAGCCGGAAGGTTCGCAGGCCTCGCCTGATGCAAGGGCTTTTTCCCTTTCTCTTGATAAAACAACGGAGCGGAGAACGCGCGCCCTCTGCTCCGTCTGCTTTCAGTTAAATTTTATTGATGGAAAAAGCGACGTTGGTCAGGTGATCCCCGATCCGCTCGTAATCGCTGAGCGTCTGCAAATACACCGATCCGATATTCGCCGAACACTGCCCCGCTTTGACGCGCTCGATATGGCGGTCTTCCAGCAGGCGCTGGGACTCGTCGATGCTCTCCTCCACCTGATCCGCCTCAGTCAAAACGCTCCTGTCGCGTTCGGCAAACGACTTCATCGTGAGCTCGAACAGGCGGTTCAGCCGGGAAAGCATGTCTTTCAGTTCGGAGACGGCGTCTGCGGAAAACTCCATTCCCCCGTTCTTCATCTTATAGCCGTATTCCATGATATTCTCCGCATAGTCGCCCACGCGCTCCAGGTCGCTGACGACGTGATAATAGGTCGCGACCGAACGTTCGTCCCGCCCCGAAAGCTGGACGGACATGATCTTGGTCAGGAACTCCGTAATCGTGCGGTTCATGAAATTCAGGCGCTCTTCGTTCTTTTTGATCTCCTCCGCGCGGTCAAAATTGCCGTCCAGCAGGATCTCAGAGGCGAGATTCATATTTTTGCGGGCGAGATTCGCCATGTCCACGATGGTGCTCTTTGCCTGCGAAACCGCGACGGGAGGCGTCTCCAGAAGGCGGTCGTCGAGGAGCGCTTTCTGCTCTTTTTCCTCTTTGCGCCGCTTCTTGTCCGGCACGATTTTCATCGAGAGCTTGACAAGCAGATTGATGAACGGGAGAAATACCGCTACGATCAGAATTTTGAACAGCGTATGGAAGTTCGCGATCTGGCGGGACACATTTTCTCCGCTGATAAGCACGATAAAGTCTTCGATCTGATGCTGCCAGATCCACAGGGGCGCCAGAAACAAGAGAGCGCCGAAGCAGTTGAACAGCAGGTGAATTACCGCCGTGCGCCGCGCGTTGGCGTTGGTGCCGATGCTGGAGAGCAGCGCGGTGACGCAGGTTCCGATATTCGATCCCAGGATCATGAACATCGCCATGCGGAAGGGCATCGCGCCCGAAAAGGAGATCAGAATTCCCGTCATGGCGGAAGAACTCTGGATGATCGAAGTCATGACAAGCCCGATCAAAAGCGCCAGAAGGGGCATCAGCGGATTGCTCGCATCCTGTTCGAAGAGTTTTGCAAAGAAGGGGCTCAGCGAGCCGTCTTCCAGATAAACGACCGCCTTGAGCGAGACGCTCATCACTTCGAGCCCCAGGAAAATCAGCCCCAGCCCGACTAAAATATAGCCGATGCAGTTCACTTTATTCCCCTTTAAGAACATGCCCATCACCATTCCCGCCGTCGTGATCAGCATGACGATCGCGGTGACGTTGACCGAGCCGATGTTGTTGAAGGACAAAAGCTGCGCGGTGATCGTCGTGCCGATGTTCGCCCCCATGATCACCGAGGTCGCCTGAAACAGATTCAGCATGCCGATATTGACCAAGCCGACCAGCATGACGGTCGTCGCGGAAGAACTCTGGATGATCGCAGTCGTCAGAGCGCCTACCCCGACGCCCGCAAAACGGTTGCTGGTCATTTTTCCCAGCACCTTCTTCATCTTGCTGCCGGCCGCGTTTTCGAGGTTGACGCCCATGATCTTCATCCCGTACATCAATACGGCGAGGCCGCCCAGCACGAAAAAGATATTCTCGTAAAGATTATTACCCATAAACTCCTCTTGTGTGATTTTCCTCTCGATGTATTACACATCTATTTTACAAATTCATACTTTCCCCGTCAAGCGTTTTACACACATAATAGAAATTTATATCCATCAAATTTTTCATTATAAGAAAACGCACAATACGGTTTCGGCGGCGGACAGCCCGGTTTCTCATTGTAATCAGCCCCCGCAGATTGTCCGCGGGGGCTGATTACAAAAATATCCCCGCGCGATGCGCGGGGATTCGGTTTTGGAAAAAAGAGGAAAAAATGCAACCCCACCTCTTTCTTGCGCGGCGGTTACTCCTGCTTTAAGCGAATCGCTTTCAGAAGGTTTTCGTTGCCGAGCGCGGCGCCCGCGCCCAGCATGGCGGACATCGCCGGTTCGGAGGGAATATTGATCTTCATATTGAACACCCTGCCGAAATAATCCTCCAGCCCCGTCATTTCCGCTCCGCCGCCCGCGAGATAAATGCCCGCATGGCGGATCTCCGCCGCGACTTCCGCCGGCAGCTTTGCGATGACCGAAAAGGCGTACTCCGCGATCTTGTCGTAAAAGAGCTTGACGGGTTCGTGAATATCCTTCGCGGAAAGAGAGAGCGATCTGGGTTTTCCGGTGGCGACGTCCCTCCCGTTGACCACCGCGCTCAGGCGGTCGTTCCGATAGAGGCTTCCCACCTGCTTTTTCGCGCGTTCCGCGGTCAGCAATCCCACCTGGAGACCGAACGTCTCCGCGATATAGTCGATCAGAGCGCTGTCCAAAAGATTTCCGCCCACATTGAGGGAAACGCCGGCGATCACGCCGCCCAGCGAAAGCGCGGCGATGTTCGTTACGCCGCCGCCCAGATCGATGACGAAACAGGGGTTGGATTCGTTGACGGGCACGTTCTGTCCCAGCGCGCACAGCACGGGAGATTCCACAAAGTCGATTTCCCCCATCCCGCAGCGATCCATCACGCGCTCGTACTTTTTCAGCATGGCGACGTCCAGCCCGCAGGGAACGTTGACCAGGACGCTCCCTCCGCCGATCCCCGGACGGAACTGGATTTTTTTCAGAAAGTAGGAGAGCATGGCGACTGCCATCTTCTCGTTCACCACCTCTCCTTCAAAAATGGGAAAGCTGATGCGGGTATTGTCCGCAGTCTTGCCGATGATCCGCTTGGCGTCCAGGCCGATCGCGCGGATCTGCCCGTCCCCCTCCGCGTTCAGCGCGACTACGCTGGGCTCGGAGAGCAGAACGCCCCCGCCCAGGCGGTATATCTTTGTCGTGGACGATCCCAAATCGATCGCTAATTTCACACCCATAAACCTTTCTCCTTCAGTATTTCCGCAATTCGCTCCATCGGAAGCCCCATGACGTTCGTGTAGCTGCCCACGATCTGCCTGACGGGCGTATTCTCATCCTGCACGCCGTACGCGCCCGCTTTATCCATCGGGGAGCCGGATGCCACGTACGCCCCGATCTCCTCCTCCGACAGCATCCTGAATTCCACCTCGGAGGAAACGGCGCCGGATACAGGCGCTCCCGCGCCCAAAAGGCAATATCCCGACCATACGGTGTGCTTCTTTCCGGACAGCGCGCGGAGCATCTCCTTCGCGTGTTCCCGCGAGCGGGGCTTTCCCAAAACCGCGCCGTTCAGGCATACGACGGTATCCGCGCCCAGCACGACGCCGCCGAATCGGGCATAGACGTCCTCCGCCTTTTGCCTTGCCAGAGACTCCACCAGCCGTTCGGGGGAAAGCGCGGGATCCGCCCGCTCCTCGACGCCGGAGGGGATCTGCCGGAAAGAGATCCCGGCCTCTGCCAGCAGCGCCCTTCTGCGGGGAGAATTGCTCGCCAAAATCAGTTCTTTCATATATCGAAAACGCCGTGTTGCCACGGCGCCCCTTTTTCATTACAGAATTTCGAGGTTCTTTTTGAAGACCTTTCTGAAGTCCCCGCCGATGTTCAGCGCGGAGTTGATCTCCAGCGCGGCGTCGCCCTCCACTTCCGTCTTCATGATCACCGAATCGCCCAGGATATCGCAGTTGATGCTCTTGACGATGCTGCCCATGCTGCGGTCGAGCGCGTCCGCTATGCGCAGCATGATGCCCATTTTGCGGACCGCTTCCAGATCGTCTTCCGTCACGAGGTCCTTGTATTTCTGCCATTCCGAAAGATTCACGTCTTCCATGCTGTTGTTCGCCGCCACGAAGGCCGCCAGCACCAGGTCGCGGTGAGACAGGCCGTTGATCTCCGAATTCAATATAATGTAGCCGCTGTTGTTTTCAAAGCCGTAATAGCGGATGCGCGTGCCCACGTCGTGCAGCGTTGCGGCGACCTTCAGAATCTTGAGGTGCTGCCGCGGGAACTTATGGAGCACGCGAAGCTGCTTGAAGAGCTGCACGGAGAGATTGACCACCTGATCGGTGTGCTCCCTGTTGCAGTTGAAAAACTGCGTCAGCGTGTTCAGCGAGAAGCCGAGCACGTCCGTAATCGGCTTGTCGACGGTGAGCGGAACGGCGTAATTGAACATCAGCCCGGTGCGCACGCCGGATGCGCTGATGACGATGTTGCCCAGATTCATGTATTTTTTGAAGGCGTTGATCGCCGCGAGCGCGCTGGGAAGGATATCCGCCCGCCCCGAAGAAATGCCGCGGATCTTCTTCTTTTTATCCAGATCCAGGCTCTTCAGCAGATTGTACGTATGCGTGAAATCCACGTCGTGCACCACGTAATTGTGGATCATGCGGACGGGATACTTTCTCATGATCTTGGAGATGCGGCAGATATTGCGGAAAGAGCCGCCCACGCCGATCAGCTGCGCCTCGGGATCGACCGTCTTCAGCCAGGGAATCTGCGTGAGCTGTTCGGTAAAGAATTCCTCCACTTTCTGCGCCTGCTCCTCGGTGGAGAGCCCGTCGTTCGCAAACAGCTCGGTCAGCGTGATGGAGCCGAACGGCAGCGTCTCGTGCGCCAGAAGATTCCTGCGGTTATAGTAGACGATCTTCGTGCTGCCGCCGCCGATTTCCAGAATGATCCCCTTGGGAATGTCCATCGTGTTGATGACGCCCTTATAGACGTACATCGCCTCTTCCTCGGCGGTGAGAACGCGGAACTTGATGCCGCAGGTCGCCGCGACCTCATCCAGAAAACTTCTCTGATTTTTCGCATGGCGAACCGCCGCGGTCGCGACCGCGATGATCTTTTCGATGCCGTATGAATCGCACAGCTTGCGGAACATCTTCAGCGTGCGGATGGTAGCCTGTATCCGAACGGGCTTTAAGAACCCGTCGCGCTCCATGCCCTCCCCCAGACGCGGCGTCTCTTTCAACTGATCGAGGACGACGAAGTGCCCGTCCTCCATTATCTGCATGATCAGGAGCCGCGCCGTGTTCGACCCGAGATCGATAATCCCTATTTTTTCCAATTCAATCACCATTTCTATTGATTTTTCTCAATTATACCACAATATATGGTGTTTGCCAAGACCCTTTTTTAATTTTTGTGCAATTTTTTGTAAAATTTTTCTTAACAAAAAAACACCTCCCCGAAACACGTGTTCAAAGGGGGTGTTTTTCCGCAAAATGATAGCTGTCTGCCGCAAAAACTCTCAATATTTTGTTTGAATTTATCATTTTTAACATTTATTGCAGACAAAATCCGTTTGTACATTCTGCACAACTATTTTTCTTCTTTATTTTCGCTTTCCGGCCGGTCGGCGCGCCTGAGCCCCGTGATGATCTGAAACACGGACAGGGCGATCAGAAAGCCGCCGAACAGCCGCTTCAAGAGGTCCCCTTCGATCAGGGAAGCGATGAAACTTCCGCCCGCGCTGAGCACTACGGCGGGGATAATCAGGTAGATTATTCCCTTAAAATCCAAAAGTCCATTCTTTATGTGTATGATGATCGCGACGACCGCCATCGGTATAAAGGCGATCAAATTGACCGCCTGCGCGGTGTGCTGTTCCACCGCGTAAAAGATGCTCAAAAGCGGAATCAGGACGGTTCCGCCGCCCATTCCCATCCCGCCCAGAACGCCGCCCAGAACGCCGGCGACGGCATACCAAAGGAACTCCATATTTTTTCTCCTTTCAAAAATGTGAATTTTTCTCTTTCATCTCAGAAAAAGAGCATTTTCACGCCCGCCGCCGCCATGACGACGGCGAAGATGACGACCACCCATTTCGGCGGCAGTTTCTTCAGCAGAAACGCTCCGATTATGCCGCCCGCCAGCACGCCCGCCGTGACGGGGATTCCCACCCGGATGTCGAAATTTCCGAACACGACGTATAAAATGCCGCTCACCAGGGAGATCGGCAGGATGACGGCGATCGCGGTGGCGTGCGCGACCTTGGGATTTTTCTTCATCAGCGCCACGAGCAGCGGGACGACGAGCATTCCCCCGCCGCCCCCGAAGATTCCGTTTACCAGCCCCACGAACGCGCCCGAGAGGAGCATGAGCAGATTTTCTTTCTTTTTCTCCATATCCCTAAAAGTTTCTGCAATTTTACCGAAACTATTGAATTTTTTTCGCATAATTTGGAAAAACGAGCGCGAAAAAATTGCTTTTTCCCTTTAAATATTATATACTATCTTTACATGTTTCAAAAAACTACGAAAAAGGTGAACTATGACAGCAACAAAAAAGACAAAACGAACCGGACTTAAGACCCTCTTCATCCTGCTCCTGTCTTTTCTTCTCTGCTTCGCGGGCGCATTCGGAATCGCATGCAACAACGCCGAAACAGAGGAAGACGACACGAATTACACCAAGAACGAGACGGATGAACAGATCATTGCGAACGGGAATTTTGAGTTCAAAACTTCGGACTCCAAGCCCACCAGTTTCCCCATCTACACGGGGATCAGCTGGTCGAGAGCGACGGATAACGCCTCCTCTTCCGCAGTGAATTCCGGTATCGTCGATACGGACGATTTCGATACGTGGTTCGATACCCTCTATTCCGACCCCGATTTCGTCAGCTATCTGAAACGCTGCTATGCCGATGAGATCGAAGTGCTCGGCGAGGACGCTGACGACGACGCAGTGAAGAGCGCCCTGAAAGAGGCGTTCGGCAACCCCGGCGTCAGCGACGCGCACCAGGACGACGATGAGAGCAAGATTCTGATGATCAACAACTACGTCGCGTCCTTCCCCGGATACGGCACGGCGCAGCGCTTTACCAGCTCCTCCACCGTTACCATGGAAAGGGGCTCTTACGGCAAACTCTCCGTCTGGGTCAAGACCAAAAATCTCTCTTCCAAGCTCGTCGGATCGGACGAATACGGCGCGAACATCAATCTGACCAACACCATCGCCGGCACCACGCAGGCGCAGTACCGCCTCACCGGGATCCGCACCGAGGAGTGGACGGAATACACCGTCTACGTAAAGGCGAACGACTTTATGGCGACCACGCTCAAAGTCGTACTCGGCCTGGGATACGGCACCGGCACCTCCAGCGTGGAAAACAACGTGGAGGGCACGGCGTATTTCGACGACGTCGTCTACGAAGAGATTTCCAAAGAGGAATACGACGCGGGCGTGGCGGGCGCGGCCGTCAGCGAGGTCTCTCCCGAATTCAAGAACTCCGAAGACACGCTGGACGTCTATACGGCGGACAAGACGGTATTCGCTTACGACATGAGCACGGCTTCCTTCTTCCGGAACGCGAACGTCACGGCGGAAGGCCAATACGTCACCTCCGCGCAGGGCGTTTCGGGCGGCAGATACGATACGGACAAGTCCACCAAAGCGACTGTCGGCACGGTGGCGGAACTGGTGGACGGATACGATGAGCTCCCCTTTATGGATCCCGCGGCCAAGGCGCTGAAAATCGACGCCAACTATGCGAGCTATGAAGTGAAACTCGGTCAGGTGACGCTCGCCCCCAACAGCTATTATATTCTCAGCTTTTATCTGAAGACCGATCTCGCCTTCAACACCACGGGGCTCTCCTTCTACGCGATCGACGTGGATCCCGCAAACAGCGCGAACAACGTCACCAACACCGTGCTGAGCTCCGTCGTCACCGAGAAGGTGGACGAGACGCTGACGCCGGAGGACGACGACTACGATATCCTCCGCGGCTGGAAGCGCTATACCGTGATCCTCAAGAATAACTACACGGAGGGCGACGACCGCGTCTGCGAGCTCATCCTCAACTTCGGGCCCACGGACGTCAATCAGACGGATAAAAATCTCTTTGCGAAGGGCACGGCGACGCTGGCGAACTTCGTGGAAGCGAGCGGAGAGATCCCCTCTTCGGAAGAGAAAGAATACAAGAACTACACCGAAGAAGATCACATCTATTCGATGATCAACAGCACGGCGGACAGCACCAACGTGTTCGCCTACGCGCTGTACGCGGGATATACCGAGGACTACACCGAGGAAGACGACCCGACTTACAACATGACCATTGCCCCCAGCAACGAGGGCGTGGAAACCAGCCGCCCGGCGACGCCCAAGGATTTCCTCGGCGTGGAAGGCGGAAGCGTTTACGTCAGCAACGACGAGGACGCCCCTGCTTCGGACGTCAACAAGAACGGCAATGCCGGCATCGTAAACACCAAATATCTGGATAACTACACGAATTTCCCGGGCATCGCGGATTTCTTCGCCGACGAGGAAGACCCCGTTCAGCCCCTGATGATCTACAATCCGGAGAGCGCCGCGTACGGCTATCTCGCGGGGACAAACGAACTGGCGGCAGATTCCTTCACGGTGATCACCGTCCGCGTCAAGGTCACGGGCAGCGCCGTCGCATACGTCTACGTTACGGACGCGAGCAACGACCATGAGACCCGCGCTTCCGTGCTCACGCAGTACGATTCCGACCGCAAACTCGCGGTCAAAGTCACCGCCGACATGATGAACGAGGACGGATGGGCGACGGTCAGCATCTACTTCTCCGCAGGGAAAGACGCGATCAATTACCGCGTCGAGCTGTGGAACGGCTCCCGCGACGCGCAGGAAAAGAGCGTCGGTTACGTCTTCTTCGACGATTACGCCGTGACTTCGAGCGACGAGAGCGGTTTCACCTCCGCCTTCGACACCGCGAACAACGAGGGCTATATCGAGGATAAGGACTTCATCCGGCACACGACCACGCTCACCGAAGAAGAGATCGAATACAACGAAAAGTACCATAAGGACAACGACACCGAGGAAGATTACTTCAAGCCCAGAACGGACGTCGTCTGGGCGCAGACCACCGACGTGATCGAAGGCAACCTCTATCTCTTCGTGAGAAACGACACGCTCAACCGTTCGGATCCCGTGATTCCCGACGACAGCGAAACCGACAGCGGCGACGACGGCGGCTCAGGCTGCCAGAGCGTGGATCAGTCCACCTTCTGGCTCTCCCTCTCCTCCATCATCCTCGCAGTTGCGCTGGTAGCGGCGATCGTGGCGCTGATCGTCAAGAGAGTCGCCGCGAAGCGCAGGAGGAATGCGAGCGACGCGACTGCGCATTACGATGTAAAGAGCAGAAACAAGACGCACGAATCCATCTCCCAGAGAAAGGTCACCGCGCCCAAGGTCCAGAAGGCGGAAACGCCCGAAACACCCGAAGCGCCCGCGGAAGAAACGACGGACGAGCCCGCCGAAGAGTATCAGTACGGCGAGGTGCTGGAAGATTTCGGCGACACTGCCGCGGAGGAAACGGACGAACCCGATTCTTCGGAGGAAAATAAGGACGAAGAATAAAGTCATTTTACCGCAATGTAAAGACAGCGCACTCTCCTAGCAAGGGGGTGCGCTGTTTATTTTACTTTATTAAGCCGCCGATGAGAGCCTCACTTTCAAGGGATACTGCAACAGAACGGCCGACAGCCGCCCCGGGATTGGGGCGAGCACGACGCAATCTTTTACGCGGAAGGGAACGCCGCCGAAAAAGCGCGCTTTAAAACATTATATAATTATATATTAAAAAAAGCGGAAAACAGCGCGATTCTGCCGAAACCGTGCGTAAGAATTTTTCCGCCCGTTCTGCATATAAATAAGATATGCGTACCATTGTGCTTACGGGAGGCGGAACCGCGGGACACTGTATCCCCAATATCGCGCTTCTCCCCTATCTCAAAAACAACTTCGACCGCATCTGCTACATCGGCACGAAAGAAGGGATTGAAAAGCGGATTGCCGAACGGGAGGATCTCCCCTATTTCGGAGTGACTTCCGCCAAGCTCGTGCGGAGCTTTACGGTGAAAAACCTTTCCATTCCCTTCCGCGTGGTCAAGGGCTACCGGGAATGCAAGGCGATCTTAAAAGAGCTGGATCCCGCGATCGTCTTTTCCAAGGGAGGCTACGCGGCCTTTCCCGTCGTGCTGGCGGCTCACAAGCTGAAAATTCCGGTCATCGCGCACGAAAGCGATTTTTCGCTGGGGCTCGCCAACAAGATGGCGTCCAGATACGCTTCGATTACGCTGACCAGTTTTCCCGAAACCGCCGAAAAGCTCAAAAACGGCAGGTACATCGGGGCGCCGATCCGCAAGACGCTGCTGACGGGCGACCGGGAACGCGCCTTTGCCACCTTCGGCTTTACGGGGGATAAACCCGTCCTTTTGGTCATCGGCGGAAGCCAGGGCAGCGCCGCCATCAACGGCGCCCTGCGCGCCGCGCTCCCGAAAATTCTTCCGCAGTTCGACGTGCTCCACCTGACCGGGCGGGGCAATGCGGACAGCCTGCTCTCCACCGAAGGCTATTGCCAGGTGGAGTTTACGGACGACATGGCGGACGTCTTTGAAATCGCGGACGTAGCGGTGTCCCGCGCGGGCGCCAATACCGTAGCCGAGCTGTTGGCGCTCAAAATCCCCACCGTGCTCATTCCCCTGCCCAAGGGCAACAGCCGCGGCGATCAGGTGGAAAACGCCGAATACTTTGCCAAAAAGGGGCTGGTCTCTCTCCTCCCCCAGGAAAACCTGACGCCCGAGTCGCTGGAGAGCGCGGTGGCAGCCTGCTATGCCAACCGCTTCAACATCAGGAGAAAGCTGGAGGAAACGCCCGTACGGGACGCCAGCAGGCAAATCACCAAGCTGCTCTCCGATTACGCCAGGCGCTAAGCGTGCTCCCGCGCGCGCAGCGCGGCGCGTTCGTCTGCCGCCTCTTTCCGCTCGCGCATATTCAGTCCCCTGCAGCCGCGGAAAAAGAACAGCAGATCTGTTTCCCCCGGCGTATCCCAAGATATCTTCCGCCCCGCGGCTCCCGCCGCGGGGTCTTTTTGCGCTCCGAGCACCTCTCTCAGCTGGCCGCGCGGAATGGGGAACGCTTCCGGAGAGGGCTTGTCCTTTTGCACAAAAAACGTATTCAGTATCCAGTCAAACATCGCTTTTTTCTCCTTTCGCCCCTATCATATCACTTAAATATGACAGATGTGTGTCATATTGAAAAAACTTTTTTCAAATTCTTGCTTTTTGCGTGGAAATTTACTATGATAGGAGTATGAGGAAAAAAGATGAAATATGAGACTTTGCTGAAAATTTATTTTGAACTCGCCGCTAAGCGGAGTATCTCCGTACACGCGCTCGCGGAAAAATACCATCTGTCCCCCCGCACCATTCACCGCTATCTCGAAGAGCTGGAAAAAGCGGGGCTCCCGCTCTACTCCAAACGGGGAAAAAACGGCGGCTTTGCCGTCGTGGACTCTTACCGCGTTTCCGCCACCTGCTTTACCGCAGAGGAATACAGCCTGATCGTCAATGCGCTGGAGGCGTTCCGCCGCGAAGTGGAGTCCGAAACGCTGGACAGCACGCTCAACAAGATCAGGGCGGCGAAGCGCGGCGGGACGGAACTGCAATTAAAGAGCGACCGCCTGATCATAGACGCGTCCCCCTGGGGGGATTCCGGCGGTTACCGCGGAACGCTCGCTGCCGTACAGGAGGCGATTGCGGGAAATCACGCGCTCGCGATCGAATACCACGACCGCAACGGCAGCGTGACCGAGCGCGTGATCGAGCCGCACGCCCTCGTCTATAAGCAGGGGCTCTGGTACGCGCTGGCATTCTGCCGTTTAAGGGGCGAATTCAGGCTCTTCAAGACGGGAAGAATCGCCTCCGCACGCATTCTCGGCGAACGGTTTACCCGGCGGGACGCGTCCGAAATTCCCCCGCTGTTCACGAGCTGGTACAGCGAAGCGGACTGCGTGAACGCCGTGTTCGCGGTGAACCGCAATATCATGAGCGACGTCGAGGAATGGCTGGGCATCGGTTGCGTGAAGGAGGGGCCGGACGGTATCGTCGCCGAAGCGCGCCTGCCCGCGGGAAGGGGGCTGATCGCAAAGATACTGGGATTCGGCAAGGACCTGGAAGTGCTGCAGCCGCCCTCTCTCCGCAAAGAGGTGATCGCCCAGCTGAACGAACTGAGAGAGCGCTACTGCGCGGATTCGAACGGCGAAGCGCGGCGGGACGGAGCGGGACGGCAGGGGGAAATTTTGCCAGCGTGAAAAAATTATTACTTCACGATACATTCTATTGACTTATTTTTGTTTTTTCTGTAAAATAGATTGTATTGATTCCCATTCTATTTCAGAGGTCACAGATGCAGAAGATCGATCTTAAACTTTTAAAAACCGCATTGAAATCCATCGCCTTTATCGTGGGGGCGACGTTGTTTCTGATGATATTGCACTTTACGAAGGCCTTTACGGTAGCCCCTTCCAGCTGGAGATTCCTGCTGCTTCTGGTGGGCTTTTTCGTGGTGCACTGGATCGCCCTCCTGGCGATCGTCACCTATCAGTCGGATAAAATGGAATCCTCTCCGAAGGGAAAGACCGTCATGTGGGCGTTCGCGATTGCGGCGAGCTTCTTCATCTTTCTGGTCGTCACCATTTTAATGTACGTATTTTCCTCCGACCCTGACTTCTTCAAGATCGACGCGGGCAATTTCTTCGTGGGCTTTGCGATCATCGTCGGCATCACGGCGCTCGCCTATATCATCGACTACATCGTGCGGATCTCCATCCGCACGGTCAAATACGGCGGCGAAATGCCCGCCCCCGCGTCCGGCGAAGAAGCCGCCGCGGAGACGGCTTATGCGGACGCCGCGGGCGGCGATGCGACGAAGGGCATGTCCTATCAGGCGGCCGGAGCGGCCGTACAGGAACCCGGCGAGCCCTCCGTATACTTCCCCGACCTGCTGGCCATCGACAAAATGTATGCCGATCGGCCGTACAAGGCGCCCGAGCAGGACGCTAAGATGACGCTCCGCAAGCTGGTGGACGGCTTTAACCGCTATCTCGAGACGTACGATATGTTCTATTCCATCGATACGATCCGCTCCTTTCTGGCGGGGCTCGCCTGCTCGCGTTTTCTGATCCTCGAGGGATTATCCGGCACGGGAAAGACCTCCCTGCCCAAGTATTTTGCGGAGTACACGCACAGCAACGTGTGCTTCACCTCCGTACAGGCCTCCTGGAAAGACCGCAGCGATATCCTCGGCTATTACAACGATTTCGCGGGGAAATTCAAGGAAACGCCGTTTCTGCGCGCGCTCTACCGCGCCAATTACGAATACGAGACCATCAATATGATGGTGCTCGACGAAATGAACCTCTCCCGCGTGGAATATTACTTCGCGGACTTCCTCTCCATCCTCGAAATGGACGGAAAGCAGTGGAATATCGATCTGATGGCGGCGTCTACGCAGGGCGAGCTCCCCGCAAAATTGCAGGACTGCGCCATCGTAATCCCCTACAATACCTGGTTTATCGGCACGGCCAATAAGGACGACTCCACGTTCACCATCACCGACAAGGTGTACGACAGAGCGGTCGTGATCGACTTTTCGGAACGGAAAGAGGCGGTCACCGTCACCAAAAAGGAGCCGCAGATCCGCCTCAACAAGGAGACGCTCGTTTCCCTCTTCGAGGACGCGGTACGGAATTCCCCCATGGCAAAGCGCGATTACGACAAGTTCGCGGCGCTGTCCTCTTTCATGCTGGATACCTTCGACGTCAGTTTCGGAAACCGCATTATGAACCAGATCCAGGTCTTTGTCCCCGTGTACATCGCCTGCGGCGGAACGGCGGACAAAGCGCTCGACCTGATGTTCGCGCGCAAGGTATTGAGAAAGCTGGAGGGGCGGTTTGAAGAAAACCTCAAGCAGAATCTCACGCGGCTGGAAAAATACGTGACGGCGGAATACGGCAAAGACGCGTTCTCGTACACGCTCGCGGCGATCGCCAAGATGAAGAGAAGATTGATATGAACCTTTCTTTGGAGCGGTTTTACAGACAGTTTTCGGGCGAGCCGCTCACGCTGCAGACGGTGATCGACAAAATAAAGGACGGGAGTTTCCGCCTCTATATCCCCACGCCGCAGTCGGAAGACCAGCCCGGGACGATCGCGCAGATCAAGGCTTCCCTCCCGCACATCGCGAATATCGTCCGCGCGCCCTACATCACGCTGAAAACCGAGCACCCGAAGGTGCGCGCCGAGCGCGCCAGCGCGCTCTCCCCCGAGGGAATCCGCGAAACCGTGCGGGACGGCAGAATCTGGCGGCGGAAAAAGGACCGCGTGCTCCCCGAATACGTCTATGCGACCGAGCGGGAAGACGACTACAATTCCTATGAAAACCGCATGGTAAAGGCGCTGATCGACCGCCTGATCCGCTTTCTCAGCCAGCCGCTGAAGGTGGCGAAGGAGGGCGTCCCCTCCCTTTACGAGGCGTATTTTCAGATCTCCAACCTCAATAAGCTGGACTGGATGAAAATTATGGAGACGGACGTGTTCCGCCAGGATCCGGCAAAATCCTTTGAACAATACTCCGAGCTCTACCGCCTGAAAGGGCGGGTCAATCAGTTCCGCTTCAGCTTTTTCTACAAGACGATGTGCGAATTCCAGTCCTTCACCGGGCCGCTGGAAATGACCAACCTTCTCACGCACAACGAAGACTATCACCGCTGCGCAAAGCTGTGGGCGTTTCTGGACGCGCAGAGCGGCGGCGGCGCCACGCTGGAGGGAAAGGAGCTCGTAAACGCGTATGCGCTCTTTCTCTTCATCGGCCTGATCAAGGCCTATACGGATATGGGGCTGACGCTCAAAGATCAGCCCATCCGTTACGCGCGCGATCTCTGGCGCATTCCCACGACGACGCTGGAAAACGAGACCTTTACGGTGGACGTCCGCATGGAGGACAAAGAGATCCTCATCGACGTAAAGGCCAAGCAGACAAAGCGCATGGAGCGCACGCGCATCAGGCTGGTGCTGGATTACGATATTACCCCCGAGCGGGACGTTTCTTTCTACGTTTCCCTCTTCCCCACCCCCTACAGCGACAACGCGGCATGCGTCGTACCGAACAACCTGAATTCCATCAAGGATTTGGCGGCAATCGCGCAGTGCACCGTGCTGACCTTCCGGTCGAAAAAGGACGTTTACAGCCGCTACTGCCTGGTGTGCGGCAATACGGACATCGAGGAAAAGGACGGGAACTTTATCTGCAACGACTGCGGCGCCAGATACGCCTTTTTGTCGGACGATCAGCTTTGGCTGCACAAATTCTCTATTCTGCAATAAAATTCCGTCGGCTTTTCCGACGGAATTTTTGATACGGAGGCAACATTTTTGCGCGGGCGGAAACGCCGCACAGCTTACTTTCTGCGGCAAACGAAACGAAATACTTTCTTAAAATAAACAACAGCCGTTTCTAAATTGAAACGGCTGTCGTTTTAATAACTAAAATTATTATTAACTGAGTAATGACGCCAACGCTGCTAATTTTTCAGCGGTCGCGAGGAGTTTCATGTTATCTACGCCGGTGATACCTGTGAGCGTCTTAACCTGATCTGCAGTCAAAATTTTCACAGTCAGCTCTCCTCCCTCAGAAATGCTGCAATAACCTTCAGATGCGGTATCTTCCTGAATGGAAACTTTACTACCATCTGCAAAATTGACTCCGCTGGAAGAGATCTGCATTGTATTGAGGGTGTTATTTTCGACGTCCACTTTCGTTACAAATTGATCGTCAAATACCACGTAAGTACCGTCCAATGCCTGAAATTTTGGATCTTTGCTCATATCCATATCCCGATACTGGAGCGCGAAGGTATTTTCAAATTTTACGATTTCATAACAAGGCATCTGAGGCGTACTGCTTCCCGTAAGGACAATCAGCGTGTCTCCCGCAGGGAGCGCGACCGCAGCGTTCTGATCTTTCAGCTCGGAGCTAGCGCCCTGCTTGTTCAGCACCTTGAGCTTATAGCAGTGATCGACGAAATCGCCGTTATCGTCGCAGAGGTAAGCGTAGTCGTTGCCCCCCACGAAGACGGCCCGCTTCGCCGCCTCTTTGCTGCCGAAATATTCCTCCTGCGTCAGCATCTGCGTGTACGCGCTCTTGCATTCCTGCAGATCCGCGGTGCGCTTTGCCCTGTCTACCAGCGTGGTAAACGTGGGAATCAGAACCGCCGCCAGAATGGCGATGACCGCGATGACGATGACGAGTTCTACGATGGTAAAGCCTCTTTTGTTCCTTTTCATTTTGACACTCCTTTTTTTTATTGAAAAGAGCGTCTTTCTGAAATCTCCCTAAATGCTTCCTGCCGTGAAACGGCAGGAAAGGGCACGCCCTTTCTAAACAATTATATCACAGAAGAATCGCCTTTCGCAAGGAAAATGCTTCTGTTTTATATAAAATTACGCAATATTTTTGTTTTCCCACGCCGCAGGCATCGTGCGGTTCGCTAAAAACCACGCGGTATCCTTCAGCAGCGTATCGTTATGAGATCCGCTCACCGTGACGCCGGACGCAGAGGCCGTCACCACGATCGTTCCGTTCATCGAGGCTTCGCTTTCGCTCTCCTCGTCGTACAGAGATGTGACGTAGACGCGGTCGGTATAATTTGCCACGCGGTCGATCATCGCCTGCGTGGGAAACACGTTTTCGGGTTTCGCGCCGTATTGATTATGCCCCGCGCAGCAGCAGACGCAGACGATTTTCGGACGGATGACGGACAACAGCGCTTCGGTAGAAGAAGTTTTGGAACCGTGGTGCCCCGCCTTGAAGAGCTCCACTTCGGGGAGATCGTTGTATTCTACGAGATATTCCTCCCCCTTCTCTTCCAGATCGCCCGTGAGCAAAAAGCTCCTGCCGCCCTGCCGGAACAGCAGGCAGACAGAGTAGTTGTTTTCATCCGAACTCTCGTTCTCGTAATAATAATTATACAGGATCTCCATGGTGATGCCGTCCGAGAGCTCGTAAACGCGCTGTGCGCCGCCCGTCTCCCGGTAGCACTGCAGCGCCGTGTAATGCTTCGCGCCCGCTTCCGTTTCCGCCTCCCGCGCGGCGACGTAATTCTGATAAGTATTGGAGTCGGTATTCGTCAGGGGAAAATCGATGATGACTTCGCACTCGTAGTGCGTGAAGAGACTGGGATTTGAACCGTTCCCCGCAAATGCGGCAATGTGATCCTGGTCGGCGTGCGTGGCTATCACGTATTCCAGCACGCCGTCCGTACAGTATCGGTCGACGTAGGAGGAAATATCGTCCGCGCTGTCCGCGCGGGAACCCGCGTCGATCAGGATATCCGTTTCTCCCGCCTTGACGTAGATGCTGTCCCCGTTATACTTGTTTCCGAGCTCCAGAAAGTGAAACTGCAGATCCCCGCTGACCGGGAATTCGCCCTTGTCTTTCGGGAAAAAGTAGTAAGAAACCAGGATAAAGCCCAGGAGAACCCCCAAAATCAGCGCCAGCACGCTCCAGCCGAAGGTCTTTGCCGCGGAGTACTTTTTCTTTTTCTCAGCCATTTTCCGCCTCCGTCAACGTGAGATAGCGCACAAGCTGGCAGCCGCCGAACTTGATATCCTCTTCGATCCGGTAGACGATATAATACTCGCCCGCCGCGGTATAATCGACCGCCGAATCGTCCACAAGGACGCGGGCCGAGATATCTCGTCCGAAGGAAACGGCGGTAAAGCCCGCCTCCTCGTACCGCTCGCCCAGGGTGAGGGTGATATTTTTCTCCCCCTTCAGAGAGAAACCGTCTTCTTCGCATATCTTATAAGATGCCAGACCGCCGCCCGCAAATCCCAGAATAAAGATCACCAACGCGATCAGAACGGTAACAGGATGCGTCTTTTTGATCTCTTTTTTTGCGCGGCGGACATATTGATTCGCCATATAAAATCCTCCGAATCGCCCCGCTAGGGCTCAAAATTCCGTGCGGGCGCTCCTCGAAAAGAGGGTCAGAAACACCTGCATCGGATCGGTTTTATCTTTCAGTATCGAATACACCGCGTTGGTGATGGGGAGCTCTTCGCCGTACCGCGCGCCGAGAACGGTCATGGCGTGCGCGGTCGCAACGCCCTCCGCCAATTTCAGAAAGCGCTCTCCTTTTACAAACGCCTCCCCGTAAGCGCGGTTATTGGAGTAGGGAGAAAAGAGCGTCGTCTCATAGTCGCCCAGGTGGCACAGGCCGTAAGCGGACAGTTCGTTTCCGCCCATCTTCGCGATGAGCCGCGAGACCTCCCGCGCGCCGCGCGCCATCAGAACGCCCTTCAGCGCGCCGTAGCCGCCGCCGTCCAGCATCCCGGCGGCGATCCCCATGACGTTCTTCGCCGCGCCGCCGATCTCGCTGCCGATCAGGTCGTTGCCGTAATAAAAGCGGATCAGATCGCTCCTCAGCCAGTCCGCCAGAGCGATAGCGAGGGAATGATTTGCCGAATCGATCACCATACAGTTCGGCTTGCCCGAGACGAATTCCTGAATGTGCCCCGGCCCCAGCCAGACGGCGACGCGCTCCGGGGGAACGCCCGCGCCGTTCACAATCTCCGAAAGGCGCGCGCCCGTCTCTTCCTCCAGCCCTTTCATGCAGAGAAGGACGGTCTTATGTTCCAGCCCATACGGCTTCAGCTCCTCTGTAAACGCCCGGAGCCCCTGCGCGCCGATGGAGATCACGATGAGCTCGCGCTCCATCGCCTCCCCCAGATCGGAGGTGAGGCGCACGTTTTCGGGCAAACGGAGGTATTCGTTTCCCCCTGTTTCCCGCAGTCTCCGGTAGCTGCCGCCCGATTCCCTTCCCCATAAAACCACGTCTTCCTTCGCGGAGAGATACCAGGCGAGAAAGGAACCCCATCTGCCGCAGCCCAAAACGCTCGCCTTCACAGCGGTTTCCGCTCCACAAACGCGCGGGCGAGCGTCACCTCGTCCGCATATTCCAGATCCGTGCCGATGGGGATGCCGTGCGCGAGGCGGGTCACCTTCACGCCCAGCGGCTCCAGGAGGCGGTTGATGTAGAGGGCGGTCGCCTCCCCCTCGACGTCCGGATTGGTCGCCATGATGACTTCTTTTACGCTTCCCTTCGCCACCCGTTCCAGAAGTTCCTTGATGCGGATGTCGTTGGGCCCCACGCCGTCCATCGGCGAGATCGTGCCGTGCAGCACGTGATAGACCCCGTCAAATTCGTTCAGCTTTTCGATGGCGATGACGTCTTTCGGCTCCTTCACCACGCAGATGACGTCCGCGCTTCTCGTCCGGCAGACGTCGCAGATCTCTCCGTCCGTAAAATTGCCGCAGATCTTGCAGTAATGTACGTTTTTCTTTGCCGAAAGGATCGCCGCTGCGAACGCCTCCGCCTCTTCGGGCGGCATATTGACGATTTTATACGCGTACCGCTGGGCGGTTTTCAGCCCCACGCCCGGCAGCTTGGAAAACGCGTTGATCAGCGTGCCGATCGGCTCGATATAAACCTTCATGAATTCCGCTGTAACTCCCCGGCCGGCATCAGAACATGCCGCCGAGCGCGCCGAACGCGCCCATCTTTTCCGCAGAGAGCTTCTCCGCTTTCTCGTACGCGTCCGAAATCGCCGCCATGATGAGGTCTTCCAGCATCTCGACGTCGTCCGGATCCACGGCTTCCGGCTTGATGGCGACGCCCTTGACGTTCTTCTTGCCGTCTACCGTGACGCTGACGATTCCGCCCGCCGCCGTGCCGACCAGTTCCGCTCCCTCCAGTTCTTCCTGCGCCTTCTGCATCTGTTCCTGCATTTTCTGCGCCTGCTTCATCAGATTCTGCATCTGTCCTCCGCCGCCGTAGCCGCCGCCGAATCCGCCTTTATACATGTTTCAAACCTCCGTTATTTCGTATTCTCGTTATCATATGCTACTTGACGATGACAATGTCCTCGCCGAAGATCTTTTTGATTTCATCCACGTCGCTGTCGAAGCTGTCCTTCCCCTCCGCGCCGCTCTCCAGCGCGACCTTGACCGTGACGCCCTCGTACTCGCTCAGCTGTTCGGTGAGGATCGCCACGTTGTCCGCGCGCGACATCACCGCAAAATCGCTCTCCGTCTTGCAGTACAGCGTGACCGTGCTGCCGACCACCGCCAGGCGCATATCCTGAATGGCGGTCCAGAGCATAAAGTGTCCGTTCTTGCGGAGCGACCGGGAAAGTTTTCCCTTTACCTCCACCGGATTGGAGGACAGCAGGCTCGCCTTTGCCGCCTGCCGCGGCAGCGGGATCTCCTCCATGGCGGGGAAGGGTTCCGCGGTCTCCGTCAGCACGGGGCGGACGGGCGCTTCCTCGCTCGCTTTCGGAACTGGCGCCGGAGCGGCTGCGGGCGCTGCCGGCACGCCGCGCTCCAGTTTGCGCTCCAGCTCTTTGACCCGCGCCATCAGCGCCTCGATATCGTAGTCGCAGGCCGGCGTCGCCGCCTTCACCGCCGCCGTCTCGAACACGACGCGGGGATGAACGGCGTATTTCAAATCGCTCTCCGCGCGCGCAAAGATATCCAGGCAGCGCAGCAGGCGCTCGGCGTCCGTTTCCGCCGCGGAAGCGGATACCCGCCGGAACACATCCTCGGGCAGCCCCAGAATTTCGTTCGCGTTTTTGCAGGTTCTGGCCACGAGCAGCTCGCGCAGAATCCCCGTGATGTCCTTGGTCAGGACGCCCATGCTCTTCCCGGTGGAAGCGAGTTCGTTCACCGCGCTCAGCACGCCGCCGGCGTCCCCGCCGAGGAGGGCGTCCGTAAAATTGTATAATTTCTCTTTATCCGCCGAGCCGAGCACTTCCAGCACGTCCCGGTATGTGAGCTTCTCTTTGCTGTAGGAAACGCAGAGGTCGGCGATGGAGAGCGCGTCGCGCACGCTGCCCTCTCCCGCGCGGGCGATGGCGGTGACCGCCTCGTCCTCAAAGTCCTTGCCGACGTCGCGGAAAATCTTTTTCAGAAGCTCTGCGATCACAGGCGTCGGAACCAGCTTGAAATCGAAGCGCATGCAGCGGGACAAAATCGTCTGAGGCATCTTGTGCACCTCGGTGGTGGCGAGGATGAAGACCGCGTGCTTGGGAGGCTCTTCCAGCGTCTTTAACAGCGCGTTGAACGCGGACGACGAGAGCATGTGCACTTCGTCCACGATATAGACTTTATAGCGGCAGGAAACGGGCGGAAAGGTGATCTTTTCCCGCAGATCCCGGATCTCCGCCACGCCGTTGTTGGAAGCCGCGTCGATCTCCATGACGTCGAGATTGGAGGGATCCGCCAGCGCGCGGCATGCCTCGCACATCCCGCAGGGCGAACCGTTCTTCGGAGAGAGGCAGTTGATTGCCTTCGCAAAGATCTTCGCCGCGGACGTTTTGCCCGTCCCGCGCGTGCCGGTGAAGAGATACGCGTGCCCGATACGGCCGCTCTCGATCTGATTGACCAGCGTCGTCACCACGTGATCCTGCCCGATCAGCCCGTCGAACCCGGTCGGGCGGTATTTTCTGTATAGCGCAAGATATGCCATAGTGCTTATTTCACCGAACGCTCGATTTTTCTGCGAATCCGCTGCAAAGCGTTGTCGATGGATTTTTCCTCCTTTCCCATTTTATCCGCGATCTCACGGTACGAATATCCGTCCAGATAATATTGCAGGATGGAATTTTCCATCCGCGAGAGGATGCCCGTAATGCGCGCCTTCAGTTCGCGCTCGGATTCCCGGTTGATGTAGAGCGTCTCGGGGTCGACGGCGTTTCCCAGAACCGCGGTCTCCCCTTCCTCCGCTTCCGCGAACGCCCCCGCCAGCGAGACGCTGTTGTTGAGGGGCTTGTTCTTGTCCCGCGTCGCACAGCGGATCGCGGAGCAGATATTGCGGCGGATACAGAGGTAGGCAAAGCTCTTAAAGGGGCTTTTTCCGTTGTAGGACTGGATGCTCTTGAAGAGTCCGATCATCCCCTCCTGCATCAGATCTTCGTAGTCGCCGCCCGTGAGAAAATAGGGGCGGCACGCCCGCAGAATCAGCCCGCGGCACCGATGGATGAGCTGCTCCGTCGCGGCGACGTCTCCTCCCCTGGCGCGTTCGCAGAGCGCCTCGTCCGTCAAAGCCTCAACTTCCATATCTCTGCCTCATCGCCTCGAACACGACGACGCCGCACGCCACCGAAGCGTTCAGCGAATTTACCTTCCCGCGCATGGGAATCTGGACGATGCGGTCGCACTTTGCGCGCGTGAGGCGTTTGATACCCGAATCCTCTCCGCCGATGACCAGCGCGAGATTCCCCGTCAGATCGGCGGCATAGAGGTTTTCTCCGCCCAGTTCCGCGCCCGTCACCCAGTAGCCGCGCGCTTTCAGCTCGTCCAGCGCGTCGTTCAGGTTGGTGACGCGCGCGATTTTCAGGTGATTCGCCCCGCCCTCCGAAATCCGCATGACGGTATCCGTCACCGCGGCGGAGCGGTGCTTGGTAATGACCAGCCCGTCCACGCCCGCGCACTCGCAGACGCGGATGATGCTGCCCAGATTGTGCGGATCCAGCACCTCGTCCAGCAGGACGATAAAGCCGTTTTCCGCGGCGATCATGTCGTCCAGTTCACAGTATTCGTAATCGGATACGAAGGCGATAAAGCCCTGATGGCGGCTGTTTCCCGCCTCCTTGTCCATGACGGCGCGGTCGCAGAACTGCACCTTGACGCGGCTTTCCCGCAGCGCGCCCAATAGTTTTTTGGACTCCGCGTCGCGAAGGCCGTTTTCCACCAGAACCTTATCCGTTTCGCGCCCCGCCTTCAGCAGTTCGAAGACGGCGTTTCTTCCCGTAATTTTCATAATTCTCCCGCGGGGAACGCTCCCCGTAACAGCGCTTCCAGCCGCTCCCGGTTCCCCGTCAGATAGAGGTAGCCGATCACCGCCTCAAACCCGGTGGACATGCTGTATTCTCCCGCCGTGGCGTGTTTTGCGCGCGTGGTTTTCTTGGCGTTGCGCGCGCGGCGGTATACGCCCTGCTCTTCCTCCGTCATAAACGGCAGCAGGGATGCCACCAGCTTCGCCTGGCTCTCCGCGCGCACGATCTCCGTGACGCGGCGCTCCAGCTCCGCGGCCTTATCGTCCGAAGCGAGCGCGAGCTTCGTCCGCACGCAGAGCGTATAGACGGCGTCGCCGATATAGGCGAGGACGACCGAATTCATCGTCTTCGCGCGGAGCGCGTCCACAGAACCTTCCGAACCAAACAACCGCCGCCCCTCCTTGAAGCACTGAGCATTTTATTCAAAGTAATTATACCATAATCGCGCAAAAATAACAAATAAATACGGGCTCAAACAGAGGCGTTTGAACCCGTATTTTTCCGGAAGCCGTAGGAGGTGATCTCGGAGAGATAGTCGATTGCACCCTTAAAGACCGCGTAGGCGATTTTTTCCTGATATTCGTCCGTCATCAGGAGCGCTTCGTCCTCGGGATTGGAGAGGAACCCGCACTCCACGATGACGGAGGGGATATCCGTGCAGTTCAGGATGTAATAATCCCCTTTCAGCGGGGCGAACGTGCGGGTAGCCTCTTCCATGCCGTTGAGGGAATCCTGAATGTCGTTCGCGAGCGCGATACCCTGTTCCGAATCCGCGCGGAAAAATACCTGCGCGCCCCGCCGCGACGAATTGCCGAATTTGTTCATGTGCACGGATATGACGATATCCGCATCCGCATGTTCGATCGCCTTCTTGCGCGCCAGCATATCCCGCTTTTTAAAGCCGTTCGTCGCCGCGCCGTAGAGCCCGGCGTCCGAAGCGCGCGTCAGCACGGGATCCATCCCCGCGCTCAGGAAGAGCGACTCCAGCTTCTTGACGACGGCGAGGTTCAGCTCGCTCTCCCTGACGCCCGTGTTCACGCCGGTGACGCCGCCGTCCACCCCGCCGTGCCCCGCATCCAGGACGACGGTGATCTGCGTGCCGTCCGCACTGCCGATGGGCTTCACGCCCAGCGCCCCCACGCAGACGATAAAGGTGACGAACACGATGAACAGCACCAGCGCCACGATGATCTTCTTTGCATTCCACTTCAGTTTCACTGCCCGAACCTCCGGTTACCGAAAAAGTTATCCACAACGGGAGCGGTTATCCACAGGAGCGCTGTGGATAACGTTCGCCTTATTTTATGAGGACAAGCGGGCGCTTTATGCCGGTACGGGGAAAGAATTCCACAATCTTACAGATAAAGTTGACCACAATTCAACAATGAACAGCCGTCAGTCCGGGCGGCATGCACCCCGCCGGCGGCGATTGAAGGGAATGATCTCTTTCTGTCATTTCTGTTTTATTCATAAAAAAAAGCGCCCCGAAAGGCGCTTTTTATCGTCAGACAGATGCGGCGGTCAGGTCGGGATACAGCGGGTGCGCGTCCGTCAGCGCCTTCACCTCGGCGCGGACGGCGCCGAAGCACGCCTCCTTTTCCCGGATCACGCGGACGATGAGTTTCGCCACGCGGCGGCAGTCCTCCTCCGTAAAGCCGCGCGTCGTGACCGAAGGCGTGCCCACGCGGATGCCGCTCGTCGTGAACGGCGAAAGGGGGTCGAAGGGAATGGCGTTTTTGTTGACGGTGATGTTCACCTCGTCCAGCATCCGCTCGAGCTCTTTCCCCGTGACGCCCGTATCGCGGAGATCGACCAGCATCAGGTGATTGTCCGTCCCGCCCGATACGAGGCGGATTCCCTCCTTCAGGAAGGTCTCGCTCATCGCCTTCGCGTTCTTCAGCACGTTCTCCTGATAGACTTTAAATTCGGGCTTCAGCGCCTCGCCGAAGGCGACCGCCTTTGCCGCGATCACGTGCATTAAGGGGCCTCCCTGCGTGCCCGGGAAAACGGCCTTATCCAGCATCTTGGCATACTGCTCCTTGCAGAGTATGACGCCGCCGCGCGGCCCGCGCAGCGTCTTATGCGTGGTAGTTGTGACGAAATCCGCGTACGGCACGGGACTGGGATGCAGCCCCGCTGCGACCAGACCGGCGATGTGCGCGATGTCCACCATCATATAAGCGCCCACCTTGTTGCAGATGGCGCGGATGCGGGCGAAGTCGATCACCCGCGGGTAAGCGGAGGCGCCCGATACGATGATTTTCGGCTTTTCCTCTTCCGCCAGGCGTTCGAGCGCGTCGTAATCGATGGTCTGCGTCGTCTCCGAAACGCCGTATCCGACGGCGCGGTAGTAGTTGCCCGAGACGGTGACGGGGCTCCCGTGCGTGAGATGCCCGCCGTGCGCCAGGCTCATGCCGAGGATGGTGTCGCCCGGCTTTAAACAGGCATAATACACCGCGAAATTGGCGTTGGCGCCCGAATGCGGCTGCACGTTGGCGTGTTCCGCGCCGAACAGCTTTTTCGCGCGCTCGATCGCGAGATTTTCCGCAATATCCACATACTGGCAGCCGCCGTAATAGCGGTGCGCCGGATATCCCTCCGCATATTTGTTGGTCAGATGGCTGCCCATCGCCTCCATGACGGCGGGAGAAACGAAGTTCTCGCTCGCGATCAGCTCGATGTTCGCGCGCTGACGCGCGAGTTCCTTCTCCAGCCCCGCATAGAGTTCGGGGTCGGACGCCTTTACCCTGTCGAAATTCATGTTATCCTCCGTAAAATCGATATGCGCTCCCGCAAAAATCCCTTTCCCGCCGGTCAGATATGCTTCATGACCATGTCGGAGAGCTCGGCTTTGGGCGTCAGCCCGATTTTCTTATCCACCACTTCTCCGTTCTTGAATACCAGAAGAGAGGGAATGGACATAATGCCGTACTGCGCGGCGAGCGCCTCGTTCTCGTCCACGTTGACCTTTACGACCTTGACCTTGTCCCCCGCCGCGGCGGCAAAATCCGCCAGAATCGGAGACTGCATCTTGCAGGGCGTGCACCAGGTCGCCCAGAAATCCGCGAGGACGGGCGTATCCCCCGCCACCAGCGATTCAAACTCCTCTTTGGAGCCGATTTCATATAATTCGCTCATTGTTTTTCCTCCATTTTTTCAATTTTTACGATGACCGGCAGAAAGCCTTTTCTGTTTTTCAACAGCTTATCCGCCGCCCAAACGATAGTATAACTCAAAACCGTCAAAATTACGCCCAGCAAAAACATCCAAAGCTCGGAGATGAGACTGCCGAGAAACAGCCCCAGCGCGAGCGCCGCGAGCGGGATCAGAAATACCGTGACGGCAGCCGCGAGACGGGACCGCTCGGAGATTTCCACAGAGACGATATCGCCCGCTTTCGCGCCGATCGCGTTGTCCGCAATCAGCTCCCTGCCGTTTTTCCCCGCGCAGCGGTTGCAGCCGGCGCAGCCGCCCGCCGGGCGCATGACGACCGTCGCCCTGCCGCCCTCCGCGCGCTTTACTTCGCCCGACTCGAACATAACGAAACAAACTCCGCCAGGGGGACGTTCTCTTCCCCGCCGTTTTCCATGTCTCTGAGCTTGATTTCGCCGCGGGAAAGCTCGTCTGCCCCCAGCACGGCGACGAAGCGGACGCGCAGCTTGTCCGCATATTTGAACTGCGCTTTCACCGAGCGGTTCATGTGGTCGGTCTCCGCGGAAACGCCCGCCTCGCGCAGTTCCTGCGTCAGGCGGAAGGCCGCGGCGCGCGCCTCCTCTCCCAGCGGCGCGACGTAGAGAAAGGGCCTCTTTTCGGGGATCGCGACGCCCGTCTGGCGCATCAGCAGGAGCAAACGCTCCAGCCCCAGGCCGAACCCGACGCCGGGGACGGACGCGCCGCCCATCTCCTCGATCAGGCCGTCGTAACGCCCGCCGCCGCACACCGTGCCCTGCGCGCCGATGGACTCGGAGACAAATTCAAACACCGTGCGCGTATAGTAGTCCAGCCCGCGCACGATATGCGGGTTGACCGAAAAAGCGACGCCCGCCGCTCCGAGGAGCTCTTTTACCTGCCCGAAGTGATCCGCGCAGTCCGCGCAGAGATAATCCAAAATGACGGGCGCCCCTGCGGCGATCGCCGCACAGCGCTCGTCTTTGCAGTCCAGAATGCGCAGCGGATTCTTTTCAAACCGCTCGCGGCAGTTCTCGCACATCTCGTTAAGATACGGGGCAAAATACGCCTTCAACGCCTCGTTGAACGCCTTGCGGCAGGTTTTACAGCCGATGGAATTGAGATTCAGCTTCAGCTCCTTCACGCCCAGGCGGTTCAGATACGCGCGGGCGAGCAGAATGACCTCCGCGTCCGCGGACGGTGCGGGCGAGCCGAAGAACTCCACCCCGAACTGGTGAAATTCCCTGAGCCGCCCCGCCTGCGGCCGCTCGTAGCGGAAACAGGGCGTGATATAGTACAGCTTGACGGGCAGCGCGCTGCCGGACAGATTCTCCACGAAGCTGCGCGCCACTCCCGCCGTGCCTTCCGGCTTCAGGGTGACGCTGCGCCCGCCCTTATCTTCAAAGGTGTACATCTCTTTGTTGACGACGTCGGTGGTGTCGCCGATGCCGCGCAGAAAGACCTCCGTGTGCTCGAACGTGGGCGTGCGGATCTCCTCGAAGCGATACGCCTCCGTGACCGCGCGCGCGGTCTGTTCCAGATATTGCCACTGCCAGCTCTCCGCCGGGAGAACGTCCTTTGTCCCCTTCGGGATATTGTTCATAGGAAACCCCTTACAAAATGTATTTCTTCAAGTCTTTTTCCTTCGCCTTTTCCAACCGGTCCGCGACGTAGCGCTTGTCGATGACGACCTCCGCCGTGGGATAGTCCCCGCCCGCGTTGAAGGAGATATCCTCCAGGAGGTTTTCCATGACGGTGTGCAGGCGGCGCGCGCCGATGTCCTCTGACGTGAGGTTCATATACTCCGCGAACGACGCGATTTCCTCGATCGCCTCGTCCGTAAACTTCAGATCGATGTGATCCACCGCAAGAAGCGTCGCATACTGGCGGGTGATCGCGTTCTGCGGCGTGGTCAGGATGTCGATGAAATCCTGCTTCGTGAGGCTCTCCAGCTCCACCATGATGGGGAAGCGCCCCTGCAGTTCGGGAATCATGTCGGATACCTTGGACACGTGGAACGCGCCCGCCGCGATGAAGAGAATGTAATCCGTCTTCACGGGGCCGTATTTGGTCATGACCGTGGAGCCCTCGACGATGGGGAGAATATCCCGCTGGACGCCTTCGCGGGATACGTCCTGCCCGTTATTGTTGGATTTGTTGGCGATCTTATCGATCTCGTCGATGAAGATGATGCCCTCGTTTTCCGCGCGGCGAACCGCCTCGGAGACCACCGCGTCGTCGTCGATCAGGCGGTCGGACTCCTCCGCCACGATGATGGCGCGCGCTTCCTTTACGGTGAGCTTTCTCTTCTTCTTTTTCTTGGGCATGAAGTCGCCGAAAATGCTGCCGATGTTGATCTCCGTCCCGCTGCCGGGAACCAGCTCCATGGGCTTCGGCGCGTCGATGATCTCCATTTCGATCAGCTCGTTGTCGTATCTGCCGTGCTGCAGATTTTCCAAAATCTGCGCCTTGAACACGTCCGCCGCCAGCTCGCCCTTCTCCTGCTTTCTCGCCTCCATCAAAATGGCGGTCAGCTTCTCGTCCGCCACGCGGTTCGCCTTGGCGCTGACGCGCTTGAACTGCTCTTCCTTTACGAGGCGGACGCTGCATTCGGTGAGATCGCGGATCATGCTCTCCACGTCCCTGCCGACATAGCCGACCTCGGTGTACTTGGTCGCCTCCACCTTGATGAACGGCGCGCCGACGAGTTTGGCGAGCCGGCGGGCGATCTCCGTCTTTCCGACGCCGGTGGGTCCCTTCATGATGATGTTCTTGGGTGTGATCTCTTCCATCTCCTCGGGCGGCAGACAGCTTCTCCGGTAGCGGTTCCGCAGAGCGACCGCGACGGCGCGCTTCGCCTTGTCCTGCCCGACGATGTATTTATCCAGTTCGTTTACGATTTGTTTGGGCGTTAAATCCATAATGTTTCTCCTTAAAGCACTTCGCAGGTGATGTGATCGTTGGTGAACACGCAGATCTCGCTCGCGATTTTAAGCGCCTTTTTTACGATCTCCTCCGCGGTGTAATCGGTCTCCTGAACGAGCGCGCGCGCCGCGGCGAGGGCGTAGTTGCCGCCGCTCCCGATGGCGCAGACGCCGTCCTCCGGCTCGATGACCTCCCCCGAACCGGAGACGATCAGAAGCGTGCTCTCGTCCGCGGTGATCATCATCGCTTCCAGCTTGTTCGCCATGCCCTTTCTCCACTGTTCGGCGAGTTCCACCGCGCTGCGCATCAGGTTGCCCGAAAATTTGTTGAGCATCTCCTCAAAGCGCTCGGACAGGCTGAACGCATCCGCCACCGATCCGGCGAAACCGAATATCACCTTGTCGTTATAGATGCGCCGCACCTTGACGGCGTTGTTTTTGAAAATCACCGACTGCGAGAGGGTCACCTGACCGTCCCCCGCGATTGCCGTCTGCCCGTTTTTCTTGACCGCGCAGATGGTAGTACCTCTCATTTCTTCCATTCCGATTCCTCCTTTAATTGTTGTATGACCGCGAGCGAACGAAGCGCATACTGCCGTTTTTTTTCCGCTTTGTCCCGGTAATGCGCGGGGAGCGGCTGCAGGATGCCGTAGTTCGCGTTCATGGGCTGATAGTTTTCGTTCGGGCGGGAAGCGTAATTCACGAGCGCTCCCAGCACCGTCTCGTCCGAAAAGGAAATCCTTTCCCTTCCTTTTGCGGTTCTGTAAAGATTCATGGCGGCGACAAGCCCCGAGGCCGCGCTCTCCACGTATCCCTCCACGCCGGTGATCTGACCGGCAAAGTAGAACGCCTCGGTCCCCTTTAATAAAAAGCCGTTTTCCAGCGCGGACGGCGCGGCGATGTACGTGTTCCTGTGCATGACGCCGTACCGGTAAAACTCCGCGTTCTTAAGCGCCGGGATCATGGAGAACACGCGCTTTTGCTCGGGGAACGTGAGATTGGTCTGAAACCCGACCAGATTGTACATCTCCCCGGCGGCGTCCTCCTTCCGCAGCTGCAGGCAGGCGTAGTGCGGTTTCTTTGTGACGGGATCGCGCAGCCCCTTCGGCTTTAACGGGCCGAAGCGCAGGGTATCCTCTCCGCGCGCCGCCATCACCTCGACGGGCATGCACCCCTCGAAGATTTCTTCCCGCTCAAACGCGTGCAGGTCGGCGCGCTGCGCCCCGACGAGCGCCCGGTAAAACGCGAGGTATTCCTCCCTGTCCATCGGGCAGTTGATGTGATCGCCCGCGCCGTCCCGGTAGCGGTCGCCCACGAACGCGCGGGTCATATCCACCGATTCCCCCGAGACGATGGGTGCGGATGCGTCGTAAAACCCCAGCGCGCCGCCCGTGAGGCGGGCGATCTCCGCGGAGAGCGCCTCCGTCGTCAGCGGTCCCGTCGCCACGATCGTCGGCGCGCCGCAGTCGAGGGCTGTCACTTCCCCGGGGAAAAACGAGATATTCGGATGCCGGCGGATGCGCCCGGTGAGCTTCTCCGCAAACGCTTCGCGGTTTACCGCAAGGGCGTTGCCGGCGGGAACGCGGGTCTCGTCCGCGGCGGCGATGACCGCCGAGCCCAGGATTCTCATTTCCTCTTTTAACAGCCCGCAGGCGTTGTTGTAAACGTCGTTTGACTTTAAGGAATTGCTGCACACCAGCTCGCCGAACAGCGGGCTGTGATGCGCCGGAGTGCGGGCGTGCGGCTTGATATCGTACAGCTCCACGGACACGCCGCGGTCTGCGAGATAAATCGCCGCTTCCGCACCGGCGAGCCCCGCGCCGATCACCTTTGCTTTCACTCCGCTTCTTTCTCCTTGGATTCCTCTTTGTAATCGCAGTCTCTGGCAGAGCAGACGGTCTCGCCCTTCACCGAAACCAGGTATTTCCCGCATTTCGGACACTTCTTCCCGGTGGGGATCTCCCAGCTCATGAAGCGGCAGTCAGGATAGCGGGTACACCCGTAAAACACCCTGCCGCCCTTGGACGTCATCTTCTGCGTGGGCGCGCCGCACTCCGGACAGGTTCCCACCTTTTCCGCGAGGCTCTCCGTCGCTTTGCAGGCGGGACACAGCAGGTATTTGCCGTACTGTCCCTCCCGTTCCACCATGTATTCGCCGCACTTTTTGCACTTGACGGTAGATTTCTTTTCGTCCAGCGGGCGGCTGTTTCTGCACTTCGGATAATTGCCGCAGGCGAGGAATTTGCCGTATTTCCCCTCCCGCTCCACCATCATGCCGCCGCACTTTTCGCAGATGATATCCGTGGGTATCACCACTTTTTCGTTGACCGGCCTGATGTTTTCACAGTTGGGGTAATTGCTGCACGCGTAATAGTTGCCGAACCTGCCGCTCTTCAAGCGCATGGGCGCGCCGCACTTTTCGCATTTGACGTCCGTCAGTTCGGATTTTTCCAGCTCCACCGAGAAATCCTTATAGAAATCCGCGATCAGCTTATGCCAGTCCTTGCCGCCCTCGCCGATGTCGTCCAGACTGTCCTCCATGGTGGCGGTAAAGGAGATGTTCATGATATCCGGGAAAAATTTGACCAAAAAATCGATGAGCCGGTAGGAGATCTCGTTGGGAACGAGGAACTTCCCCTCCTTCTTCACATAGGCGCGCTTCTTCTCGGTGAGCTTGTTCATGATGGTGGCGTACGTGGAGGGGCGGCCGATGCCCTTTTCCTCCATCGCCTTAATGAGCGTCGCCTCGGTGTAGCGCGTAGGCGGCTTGGTGAACTTCTGTTCCGCTTTTACGGACTTCTGCTTTAGCGCCTCGCCCACCGTCAGATCGGGGAGCAAACCGCCCGCCGCTTCGTCTTCCTCTTCCTTTTTGCTGTCGTCGTAAACCGCGAGATACCCCTTGAAGAGAAGGGTCTTCCCCGTCGTCTTGAAGCCGTAATCCGCGCAGACGGTATCCAAAGACACGCTGTTGTACTGCGCTTCCGCCATCTGGGAGGCCACAAAGCGCTCGTAAATCAGCTTGTAAAGCCGGTAATGCTGTTTATCCAGCAGCTTTTCCACCTGTTCCGGCCGGACGTTGACGTCGACGGGGCGGATCGCCTCGTGCGCGTCCTGCGCGTTGGCCTTCGACTTGTAAAAATTGGGCTTGGCGGGCGCGTACTGCTCACCGTACGTCTCCCGGATCAGTTTTAAGGCGGCGTCCTGCGCCTCCTTCGCGATGCGCACGGAGTCCGTTCTCATATAGGTGATGAGCGCCAGGCTCCCGTTCTCCGTCTCGATCCCCTCGTACAGGTGCTGCGCGATCTGCATCACCTGCGGGGCGGTAAGGTTGAGTTTGCTCGAGCCGTCCTGCTGGAGCGTGCTCGTCGTGAACGGCGCGGGCGCGTGCGATTTGGTGACGCTCTTTTTGAGATTTTTGACCGTAAAGTCCCTGTCTTTCACCGCCGCGAGCACCGCGTCCGCCTGCTCCTTGTTCTCCGGCTTGAATTTCTTTCCCTTAAAGTCGTTCAGCGCCGCCTTGAAGGGCGCGGCGCCCTCCTTTTCGAGGAGCGCCGTCACGTTCCAGTATTCCTTGGGGACGAATGCGGCGATCTCCCGTTCCCGGTCCACCACCATCTCCAGCGCGACCGACTGAACCCGCCCGGCGGAGAGATTATCCGAGAGCTGCAGGCTCGCGGAGGGCGAGATGCTGTATCCCACCAAACGGTCGAGCACGCGGCGCGCCTGCTGCGCGTCCACCAGATTCATGTCGATGGAACGGGGATTTTCGAGCGCGGCTTTGACCGCTTTCTCGGTGATTTCGTTGAACACGATGCGGGACATCCTGGAGGGATCCAGCTTCAGCACTTCCGCCAGATGCCAGGAAATCGCCTCTCCTTCGCGGTCCGGGTCGGTGGCGAGATAGACTTTTTCCGCTTTCGCCGCCTTTTCCGCCAAGCGCTTGATATCCGCTTTTTTCTCTTCCGTGATTTCGTAATAGGGCTCGAAGTTCTTGGAAAAATTGATTCCCATCCGCTTTGCGGGGAGATCCCGCACGTGCCCTTTGCTCGCTTCTACTTTGTATTTTCCCTTGAGAAATTTCTCGATGGTCTTCGCCTTGTGCGGCGACTCCACAATGATCAGGTCCATATTGCTCCTTCGGGCGCCCTACGACGCCGTGTATGTATTGCCCGCTCCGCGTACGATTTTCTTCTTGATTTCCAGCTGCATGAGCGCGGGCATAATCTCGTAAACGGGCCGCCCCGCCCGCTCCGCGAGGCGCTCGGCATGGGATACGCCGTCCGCGATGAGCGCAAGCAGCGATTGCTCCAGCTCGCTCAGCGCAGGCTCGTTCCGTTCTTTTTTTTCGATGTGATAGACTGACAGGATATCCTCTATGCAGTCCGTAAGATAAGCGCCGTTTTTGATGAGGCGGTTGCACCCTCTCCCCGAGGGGATTCCCGGCTGATAGGGAAGCGCGAACACCTCCCTCCCGTAATCGGCGGCATACCCTGCGGTATACGCCGTACCGCTCTTCTCGTCCCCGCTGACCACCAGAACGCCCTCCGAGAGCCCCGCGATGATGCGGTTGCGCACCGGGAAGTGATACGCCATCGGCCGCACGGCGGGCGGATGCTCGGACAGCGCCAGCCCCCTTTCCGACACCTGCCGGAAGAGAGACGCGTTCGCCGCCGGATATACGCAGTCGAATCCGCCGGCGGTGACAGATATCACCTTTCCGGAGGACAGCCCCGCATGCAAAACGGCGCTGTCTGCGCCCTCGGCGATCCCCGTCACGACGGTGAAGCCGTGCAGGATCAAGGCTTCCGCAAATTCCGCCGCCTTCGCCTGGGCGGACGGGAGGCTCTTTCTGCTGCCGACCACCGCAAAACAGCGGGAAGACAGCAGGGACAGATCGCCCCGCGCATAGAGGACGAGCGGCGGCGCGCCCGTCTCCTTCAGAAGCGCGGGATAGGCGGGCGAAACGCATGCGACGGGAACGATTCCCCGCCCGTTCAGGCGTTCCGCGATTTCATCCGCATACCCGCCGCGCGCGGCGGACAGCAAGGCACCCGCCTCCCGTTCCCCCGCGCAGGCGCAGAGTTCGGCGCGCATTCCCGCCAGGCGGTCAAAGGGATCTGCTTCCCCTTTGAGCAGAGCGAAGATTGCGCGCTTTCTCCGGTAATCGAGCGAGGCAAAGCTGTCCAGAAAGAGCGCGAACCGCTCGGCAGCCGTCACAGATCCAGCTCCGCGCTCCGATAGCCGATCGCTTCCAGCACGTGGGCGGGCAGGATCTGCTCGGAAAGCGCAATATCCGCGATCGTGCGCGCGACCTTGATGATGCGGCTCCGCGCGCGGGCGGAAAGGTTGAGCGAGGAGTAAGCCTCTTTTAAAATTTCCTCGCACTCTTTTGTCAGCGGGCAGTATTTCGCGATCTGCTTTTCCCCCATTTCGCTGTTGGTCATGATGGGATCTTCGCGGAAACGCTCTGCCTGAATGGCTCTCGCGCGGTTGACGCGGGCGCGGACGATTGCAGAGCACTCGCCCTCCTCCTCCGAAGCCAGTTCGGAATACTTGACGCTGTCCACCTGCACCTGCAGATCCACGCGGTCGAGAAGGGGCCCCGATATACGGGAACGGTACTTCTGAATCTGCGACGGCGTACAGGTGCAGATCTTGTCGTGCGAGCCGAAATTGCCGCACGGACAGGGATTCATGCTTCCCACCAGCATGACGTTGGCGGGATATGTGACGTTGCCCGTCGCGCGCGAAATGGTGATGACGCCGTCCTCCAGCGGCTGACGGAGACTCTCCAGGGTAGCGCGGGAATATTCCGGCATCTCGTCCAGAAACAGCACGCCGTTGTGCGCCAGGCTGATCTCGCCGGGTCGGATGTGCGTGCCGCCGCCCGTCAGGGCGATGCGCGTCGCCGTGTGGTGCGGGCTGCGGAAGGGGCGCTTTGTCAAAATCCCTTCGCCCGCGGGCAGCATGCCCATGACGGAGTGAATTTCCGTACAGGCGAGCGCCTCTTCAAAGGTCATATCCGGCATGATGGTGGGAATGCACTTTGCGAGCATGGTCTTGCCCGTTCCCGGCGGCCCCACGAGCAGCAGGTTATGCCCGCCGCTCACCGCCACCTCGAGGGCGCGCTTTGCGACCGCCTGCCCCTTGACGTACTTGAGATCCGCCTGATAGACGGTCTCCTTCACCGCGTCCGCAAACGAGCGCTTTTCCACCGCCGCCAGCGGCGAAACGCCCGTCAGAAATTCCACCGCTTCGGAAAGCGAAGAGACGGCGTAGACCTCCGCCTCCCGGATATAGCAGGCTTCCGCCCGATTCCCCTGGGGAATGACGAATTTCCGGTACCCGGCCTTGACTGCGGAGATCAGCATGGGCAGGATCCCCTGCACCTTTCTCACGCCGCCGTCCAGGGAAAGCTCGCCGAGAAAAATAAAATCGTCGAGCGGCGGGAACACCGCCTGCTCGGACGCAGCGAGATAGCCGAGCGCGACCGCCAGATCCAGCGAAGCGCCCTCTTTTTTGACGTCCGCGGGCGCGAGGTTGACCACGATCCGCGCGGATACGAAGCGCTTTCCGCTGTTCACGATCGCAGCGCGCACGCGCTCCTTGGATTCCTTGACCGCCGTATCCGGCAGCCCGACCAATTCAAACGAAGGCAGCCCCTTGGCGTAATCCACTTCTACGTGGATGGGAAAGCCCTCCAGCCCGTCCAGCCCGTAACCGGTAATTTTACTCAGCATCCTTTTCCCCCTCGTGAAGGCGGCGCCCTATAACATTATATAGGGCAGCTTCGCCATTATCACTTATTATAATATAAATCGCTCAAAAAGAAAAGTATTTGACGGCAGTTTTGCCGCGCGGCGGAAGCGCATTTTGTCGAAATATTTAAAACGCATGAAAAAAAGAGCCTTGCGGCTCTTTTTCAGTTACCTTACTTCCTTGATCTTGGCTGCTTTGCCCGTCAGGCCTCTCAGATAGTACAGTTTTGCGCGGTTGACTTTACCCTTTCTGACTACCTGGATATCTGCGATTTTCGGGGAATGCACGGGGAAGGTCTTTTCCACGCCCACGCCGAACGAGATTCTTCTCACCGTAAACGTCTCGCTGATGCCGCCGTTTTTCTTCGCAATGACGACACCCTCGAACGCCTGGAGACGCTCTCTCGTCCCTTCAATGACTTTAACCGATACCTTGACGGTATCACCGACATTGAACTGGGGCACGTTTTCCTTCAACCCTTCCTGATCGATCGCACGGATGGTTTGATTCATAGCCGATACCTCCTATTTTACCAAGCGTTCATTGCCGTCGGCAAGCGGACCGCCCGAAGTCTTGTCTATTTTATCACAGTTACCCTGCAAAATGCAAGCGTTTTACAGGGGTTTTCACAAGAAAAACGCATTTTCCAGAATACTCACGGCGCCGTTCCGCACTTCCGCCACGTCAAAGCGGATAAAGCAGTTTTCCAGCCGCGCGCGCTGTGCGTACCAGAGCGCGATCTTGCCGTAGCGCGCCTGCTTCGCGCGGGTAACCGCGTCCCGCGGGGCGCCGAAGGATTCCGAGCTGCGCGTCTTTACCTCGACGAACGCCACGGTGTCCCCCTTTTTCGCCACGAGATCCGCCTCGCCGAACGGCGTTTTCAGGTTGCGGGCGAGGATCTCGTACCCCGCCTTTTTGTAGCGCTTTTCGGTCAGGCGTTCTCCCGCCCGTCCCAGAAGTTTCTGATGAACGTCCGTCTCGTGATCGCGCACGGGCCCACCTCCCTGATCGCTTCGATATGGCGCTTGGTGCCGTATCCCTTGTGCTGCTCGAACCCGTAAGCCGGGTAGACCGCAGCGTATTCTTCCATCAGCCTGTCCCGATAGACCTTCGCCACGATGGAAGCGCACCCGATGGTATAGCTCAGCGCGTCCCCCTTGGCGATGTATTTCGCCTGGAAGGGAAGGCCGATGTCCAGCCCGTCCACCAGCACGATATCCGGCCTGACGGACAGCCCCTCCACCGCGCCGGTCATGCACTTTTTCACCGCGTTCAGAATATTGATGCGGTCGATCTCGTCCGATTCCACCTGGAAGATCGAACAGGCGATCGCTCGTTTTTTGATTTCCTCCGCGAGGAGCTCCCGTTTTTTGGCGGACAGCTTTTTGCTGTCGTCCACCCCGTCGATGGGCTCGTCCAGCGGCATGATGACCGCACAGCAAACCACCGGCCCCGCGAGCGGGCCTCTGCCGACCTCGTCCACGCCGGCGATCAGGCGGAAGCCCATGTCCCACGCCAGTTTTTCATAATCGAAACCGCTCATATTTTACTCCAAACAAATTTTTCCGATGCGCCCCTTGCGGAAATCGTCCACTACCGCCTTCGCGCACCGCTCGTAGTCGTATTCGCCTCCGCGCAGCAAAAATCCCCGGCGCCTGCAGACCTTTTCATATTTCTTCAGCGGCGTATCTTCCTCCTCGCCGATGCCGTATTTCTCCGCGAGAAGCGCGGGATAACGCTGCCAAAGCTCCTCCAAGAGCTCCGGCGCGAGCTCCGTGAAATCCAGGATATCGTCGTTGACCGATCCGATATACGCGAGGTGCTTTGCCAGTTCCTGATTTTCAAAAGAGGGAGGCATGGTGCCTGGCGTATCCAGCAGCTCCAAATCGAAGAGGCGGATCCACTGCTTTCCCTTGGTCACGCCCGCTTTATCCCCCGTCACCGCCTTTTTCGCGCCCGAAAGGGAATTGATGACGGTGGATTTCCCCGTGTTCGGAATGCCCGCGACCATCACGCGCATGGGCTTGAAAACGCCCTTCGCGCGGTTGCGCGCGGTTTTTTCCGCGAGCATGGCGAAGATCCCGTCGTAAACCGCGCGGACGGAGCGCTTCTCCGTGCCGACGGCGGCGACCGCCTGTTTTCCCTCCGCCTTCAGCGCGGACAGATTGCGGGCGATATCCCGCTGTTCCACCAGATCCGCCTTGTTCAGCACATAGAGCACGGGACGCCCCGCAAACAGCTGCTCCAGCCTGGGATTGACGCAGGCAAACGGACAGCGGGCATCCAATATCACGATCACGCCGTCCACCAGCCGGAGATTCTCCTCCATCATGCGGAGCGCCTTGGTCATGTGCCCGGGAAACCACTGTATTATCTTCATCGCAAATCCTCCGGCAGCAGATCGGGGCGGAGCTTTTTCGTGAGAGAGAGGGACTGCTCGCGCCGCCATTTATCCACTTCGGCGTGATTGCCGGAAACCAGCACTTCCGGCACGGCGAGCCCCATAAATTCCTGCGGGCGGGTATACTGCGGGTATTCCAGAAGGCCCTCCGAAAAGCTCTCCTTTTCCAGCGACTCCGCCTTGATGACGCCGCCCACGTAGCGCGCGACGGCGTCCGTCACCGCCATCGCGGGGATCTCCCCGCCGGTGAGAACGAAGTCGCCGAGGGAAATTTCCCCGTCCATAAAGAGATCGAGCACGCGCTGATCGACGCCCTCGTAATGCCCGCACAGCAGGAGCAGGCGGTCCAGGGAAGCGAGCTCCTTCACCATCGCCTGCGAAAAGGTGCGCCCCTTGGGAGACAGGTAAAAGCGCTTCGCCTCGTGCGCGGGATCCACGGCGGCGATGCAGTCCGCGATGGGCTGCGGCATCATGATCATGCCGGCGCCGCCGCCGAACGTGTAATCGTCGCACTTTTTGTGCTTGTCCCTGCTGTACGGGCGGATATCGTGTACATACAGTTCCAGTTTCCCGCTCTTCACCGCCCTGCCGATGATGCTCTCGGAAAGCGGCGCGAACATTTCGGGAAAGAGCGTCAGTATATCAATCCTCATAGACGGCGATCTCGCCGAACCGCTTTGCGGAGACGACGACCTCCTTTTTCTCGATATCGACGGAAAGCAGCGCGTCCTTCAAAAGGGGAAACACCGCCGTGCGGCCGTCCTCCCCCGTCACGGTGTAAAGATCCACATACGACGGGCGGATATCCGTGATCACGCCCAGTTTCTCACCCGTCTCGGTCAGAAGGGAGGAACCCAGAACGTCCACGATGTAATAGCGCCCCTCGGCAAGCGGCGCGGCGTTTTCCCGCTTCACTTCCAGAAACTTTCCCCTCAGCCGCTCGGCGGCGTTCCGGTCCGGCACGCCGGAGAGAGACAGATACACCGCGTCCTGCGCGATGCGCGCGTTGAGAACGCGGTACGTTTCACCGCATACGTATACTTCTTTTAAAGACTGAAAGCGCGAAACGTCATCCGTATAGGGCTTTACTTTGATCTCGCCGAGGATTCCCTGCGGCTTTATTACTTCACCGATGACCAGATTTTTTTCCATATACGAAAAGGGGGGAATGTTATTCCCCGCGTTCCTTGATTTCGACGTTATAGCGTTTGTTTTCCTTCGCGGACGCAGCCTTCACGATGGTGCGGAGCGCCTTGGCGATTTTGCCCTGTCTGCCGATGACCTTTCCCATATCGGACTCGTCGAGCGTCACCGTGACGGTGACCTCGTTGCCCTTTTCGGCGACGTCGTAATCGATCAGTTCGGGCTTTTCCGCGAACTGGCTGACGACGAATTTGATCAACTCTACCATCTCGTCACTTCCTTACTTCTTTTTTCTGACCTTGGTCTTGGGAGCGGAAAGCTTCGCGGATTTCTCGATGACGCCCTGCTGAACGAGGATCGCCTTGACCGTCTCGGTCGGCTGTACGCCCTTGGAGATCCAATCCTTCGCCTTTTCCACGTCCAGCACGATCTCGGCGGGAACGGTAAGCGGATTGTAGTGACCGACCTTGTCGATATACGCCCCGTCGCGCGCGTTTCTGCTGTCCGTAACGACGATACGATAGAAGGGAGACTTTTTGTCGCCCATTCTGGTTAATCTCATTTTCACTGCCATTGTTTTATCCTCCGATTGTTGTTTTTATTATTACTTTATTTGTCAGAATTTGAAGCGGCGGTTGTTCTTCATCTGCTTCATCATCTGCTTGGTCTGCTCGAACTGCTTTAAGAGGCGGTTCACGTCCTGCACCTCTTTTCCCGCGCCCTTTGCGATTCTGATCTTGCGGGAAGAATTGATGATGGAAGGATCTCTCCGCTCGCGCGGGGTCATGGAACAGATGATCGCCTTGATGCCATCCATTTTGCTTTCGTCCAGATCGGCGGGGTTGATCTTCGCGCGGTTCATGCCGGGGATCATCGAGAGAATATCCGCCAGGCCTCCCATCTTCTTCATCGCCTCCATCTGATCGAGGTAATCCTCGAAGGTAAAGGACATCTCGCGGAACTTCTTTTCCATCTTTTTCGCCTGCTCTTCGGTGATGGCGGATTCTGCCTTTTCGATGAGCGTCAGCACGTCCCCCATGCCCAAAATGCGGCTCGCCATGCGGTCGGGATAGAAGGGCTCGAGATCGCTCAGCTTTTCTCCCACCGAGCAGAATTTAATGGGCTTTCCGGTGACGGCGCGCATGGAAAGCGTCGCGCCGCCGCGGGTGTCTCCGTCCAATTTGGTAAGGACGAGCCCCGTGACCTCCAGCCGCTTATTGAACGTATCCGCGACTTCAACGGCGACCTGGCCGGTCATCGCGTCCACCGTGAGCAATATCTCCGTGGGCGAAACTTCCTTCTTGATCTGCTCCAGCTCCCGCATCAGCGCTTCGTCGATCTGCAGGCGGCCTGCCGTGTCGATGATGACCGTGTCGAAGCCGTACGAGCGCGCGTGCTTGACGCCCGCCGCGGCGATTTTGACAGGATTGCCCTGCCCCTGTTCAAATACCTCGCAGCCCGCTTTTTCCCCGACGACGCGCAGCTGATTGATCGCAGCGGGGCGATATACGTCGCACGCGACGAGCAGGGGCTTTTTTCCCTGTTTTTTGAGCGACAGCGCCAGTTTGCCGCACAGCGTGGTCTTGCCTGCGCCCTGCAGCCCTGCCATCATGATGACCGTCGGCGGCTTGGGAGCGACCTCCAGTTTTACGTTTTTCTCCCCCATCAGCGAGATGAGTTCCTCGTTGACGATCTTTATCACCTGCTGTGTGGGCGAGAGACTTTTTAAGATTTCCTGCCCGACCGCCTTTTCGGAGACCGCGGCAGTAAACTGCTTGACGACGTTGATGTTGACGTCCGCTTCCAACAGCGCGATGCGGACCTCGCGCATCGCCTGCTTGATCTCCAGCTCGGTCAGACGGCCGCGCTTGGTCATCTTGGAAAAGATATGATTCAGTTTTTCGCTTAAACTCGCAAAAGCCGCCATTTATGACTCCTCGAATACCGCCCGCAGTTCTTCCGCAAGCGCCTTGCCGCTCTCTCCTCCCTCGATGCGATCGGCAATCGCGCTCAGACGCCCGATCCGTTCGGAAAGACGGAGAATCTCTTCAAACGCGTCCAGATGTTCTTTCGCCTTTTTCAGCCCGTCGTTGACGCTTTGACGGGACAAACCGCGTTCGGCGGAAATCTCCCCCATGGAGAGATCCAGGAGAAAATAATCGGAAGCGAGCGCGCGCTGATTGGCGGTGAGCAACTTTCCGTACAAGAGCGTTAAAGACGCGTAACGTAAATCTTTCATAAATCAAAGGTGTAAAGATTTTTTACTTTACACCCTGAGATTATACTTGATTTCGCTGTATTTGTCAAGCGATTCTTCGCCTTTTCCTTTAAATTTACAATAAGTTACTTTATTTAATAAGCCTCAGAGAAAACATGATTCAATCGAAAGAAAGGAATTCACACTACAAACTATTTCCCCCAAATTTTCCCCCAAAAAATTCGGGAAAAGGCGTGTTTTTAAATAACAAAACACCACATATTGTGGTCAATCTCGTTAGATCAACACAATATGTGGTGTTTTTGGCTCCCCCAGTTGGACTCGAACCAACGACCCTGCGGTTAACAGCCGCATGCTCTACCGACTGAGCTATAGAGGAATGAAAAGCAGCAACGACCTAATCTTCCGTGCGGTCGCCCGCAAAGTACCCTCG